>ERZ1643250.698-NODE-698-length-33353-cov-5.693375_pt1 | contig 33353 bp, 30 predicted proteins | sample MGYA00579262_ERZ1643250 | MGnify/ENA primary metagenome ERZ1643250 (study PRJEB29033, sample SAMEA4952265) | chicken gut metagenome | biome: Broiler Chicken; feature: Gastrointestinal Tract; material: Caecum | place: Ireland | collected 2018 | study: Broiler...
GCGAATAGGTGTTGTGTTTGGCGGGATTGACTTTTATCCGCTGAAGAAACTCTCTGCGATTACGGCTGTTACCCGGAATTTTTACAGGAACTGGGATCAGGCCCGGTATCAAAAATATATCCGGCATTTTGCTTTGGATGAAAGCAAAAAGTTCAAAGAGCTTTCAAATGGAATGAAAGTAAAATACCTGCTTGCACTGGCATTGTCCCATCACGCCGAATTACTGATTCTGGATGAACCGACTTCCGGTTTAGACCCAGTATCCCGTGAGGAGCTGCTTCATATTTTCCGGCAGACTGTGAAAAACGAAGAATGTTCTATTCTGTTTTCTACACATATTACTTCTGATTTGGACAGATGTACCGATGATATTACCTACATTCAGAATGGGAGGGTATTGCTAAGCGCAGATAAAGATACATTTTTACGTTCCTTTGCGCATTTAAAAACCTCAGATGATACGAATCCCCTCACGTTGGAAGAAATTATGCTGCGTACAGAAAGGAGTGAATGGGATGATGACTTTACTGTATAAGGAAATAAGGCTTGCAGCCCATCCGAGTTCGATTGTTTTTGCCTTTTTAGGCTGTCTTGTTCTGGTGCCCTCCTACCCTTACAGTGTAATTTTTATGTTTGGCTGTTTTGCGCCCTGCATCACTTTTTTAAATGCGCGGGAAACAAATGATGTCTGGTATACAGCCGTTTTACCAGTGACAAAACAGGAAAGCGTTCTGGGAAAATGCCTGCTTGTTGTTATCTTTCAGCTATTTCAACTGCTTTTCTCTATTCCCTTTGCACTTATGCGAAATGTCCTGCAGATAGCAAATAACCCCGTAGGTTTAGACGCGACCGTTGCCTGGTATGGTTTTGGGTTTATCTTATATGCGGTATTTGATTTGGTATTCCTCACGGTATTTTATAAAGACGGTTACAAGGTCGGAAAATCATCTATCCTTGCAGCAATTCCTATGGTTTTTCTTATGGTAATGATAGAAGCCACGGTCCACATTCCGGCACTTGTCTGGATGGACAGCTGCCAGCCAAAGGATCTGCTCATGCAGCTGCCCATTTTAATAGCCGGAATTGTCTGCTATGGCGTACTTGTTCCATTCGTATATCGGATTTCCGCAAAACGCTTTAAGAAGGTTGATTTGTAAAAGCAATGGTGGTCTGTACGGCTTGTAGTAAAAATGCCAACGTCAAGAATAGGCAAAGGGAGTGCTTTTATATTTTCTTTCTGTTAAAATAGTCTAAAAGGGGACTATATAATGAAAGAATTAAACAGACCGAAAAACTTAAAGCGCTTCTATCTTGCATGGCAGAGATTAAACCACGTCTATGAGGAGTATGCAAAGGAACACGATTTGACCTACATTTCCATGTTTGTCTTACAGTTGATTGACGACGGGACGACCCAAAAGGAACTATGCGACACGCTGTATTTTCCAAAACAGACAGTCAACAAAGTAATCCTCTCTTTTGAAAGGAAAGGATATGTAACATTAGTGGAAAATCCTGACGATAGACGCGCCCGTTCTATTATATTGACGGAAAAAGGGCGCGTATTTCAAAAGCAAGTCATCTCCCATATTGAAAAGGCAGAGTTAGAAACCTTTGCGTCTTTGACAGAACGGGAGCAGCAGATTATGACAGACCTTTGGGACAAATATACTGCTGCTTGTATATCCAAAATCAAAGGGCTTTAAGCATTTCAGAATGGAGGAAAGCACATGAAAAAACTGGGTTTTGGGCTTATGCGCCTGCCGCTTATAAACGATGATTTTTCACAGCCGAATAAGAAACAGTTGTGTGATATGATTGACTTCTTTCTCGAAAAAGGATTCCAATATTTTGATACGGCATGGTTTTATCATAATGGGGAATCGGAAGCTGCCGTGAAAGAGTGTCTTGTGGAGCGTTATCCTCGTTCTGCTTTTCTGCTTGCCGATAAAATGCCCCTTATCCTTATCCATAAGGAAAGCGAGTTAGAAGAATATTTCACCACACAACTTAAGCGGTGTGGTGTGGATTATTTCGATTACTATTTAATCCATGACATGGGTGGCAATCGTCGCAAAGCGGCAGAAGAAACCCATATCTTTGAGTTTCTTTCCGAGAAGAAAAGAGCCGGACTCGTAAAGCATATCGGATTTTCATTTCACGATACCGCCGATGTGCTGGACGAGATTCTGACCGAACACCCTGAAGTTGATTTTGTCCAAATACAACTAAATTATCTCGACTGGGAAAACGACACAATCCAATCCCGTAAATGCTATGAAACCGCAAAAAAACATGGGACGCCCGTTATTGTTATGGAGCCGGTAAAGGGTGGGACGCTTGCCAATGTCCCACAGGAAGCAGAAAATCTGTTTTGCTCCTATCATCCCGATCTGTCTGTCGCTTCATGGGCAATCCGCTTTGCGGCAAGCCATGAGAATGTGATGTTGGTTTTAAGTGGCATGAGCAATTTGGAGCAGGTCAAAGATAACTCGTCCTATATGGAAAACTTTACTCCGTTTACAGAGGATGAATATACACTGGTTCAGAAAGCGACAGACATCATCAATGGCAGTATTGCCATACCTTGTACGAACTGTGCTTACTGCATCAATAAATGTCCGAAAAATATAGCCATTCCAAAATATTTTGCTCTTTATAATGCGGATATGCGAGAATTGGAAACAAAGACATGGACGGCACAGACCATGCTTTACAGCCACTTTTCAGAACAGTTTGGAAAAGCGGGCGACTGTATTGAGTGCGGACAATGTGAAAAAATGTGTCCGCAGCATCTTCCTATCCGAGAATGGCTAAAGAAAGTTTCCGCCAGATTTGAAAGATCTTGAGTTCTGCTAGTTGGCTATTGACATAAATTTTTTATTCAGTTACCCTTATAAACAGAGTTGCCGGCAGCTCTCTGATTTTACTAAAGGAGAGTGTTCTTATGTATCATGGAAGATTTCATGGGAACCACTACGAAATCGGTTTTCGATGGGGTTCCCGGCTGGCAAAACACGCAAATTATATTTTGAACAATATTCCATTTCATATTACCGAGGAACGGCTTCGCTTTGCCCAATACTGCCTTCCCATCTATCAGGAATTCTTTCCGGAGATTCTTGATGAAATACAGGGAATTGCAGACGGACAGTCCTGTGACGTAAAGCTTCTGCAGGGACTGCTATTCAGCATCTACGCCATGCCCCCTTCCTGTCAGTGTTCCTGCTTTGCAGTATCCAATGAAAATACCATCCTGCTTGGCCGTAACAGTGATTTCCTGACTGCCATTGAAAAAAACAACCTGAATGTAATCTACCATTTTTCCACTGATTCTTTTTCATTTACCGGAAATACAACTGCCTTTGTCCAAATGGAGGATGGCGTCAATGAAAAGGGACTGGCTGTTGGATTAACTTCCGTATATCCCCCTTCCATTCGTCCCGGGATAAACGCCGGACTTCTGCTCCGCTTCTTTTTGGAAAAATGCAGCAGCGTGGAGGAAGTAATTTTCCATCTGGACAGACTTCCAGTCAGCTCTGCACAAACATTCACAGTGGCAGATTCCTTTGGAAATCTGGTCGTTCTTGAAAGTTACTGCGGCCAAACAGTCAAAATATCTCCCTCCGGAGAAAGACCTTATGTCTGTGCCACCAACCGTTTTCACTCTTCTGCCCTTTCTGCGATGAACAGCGAAAAAATCGACGACTGGCAGGCGGAACCACGCTACCAGACCCTGACACGTTTTCTGGAAGCCCACGCAAAGGAAATGGGGTTAGAAGAAGCTAAAAGATTGCTGCGCGGAGAATACGGATTTCTTTGCCAGTATGACAGAACTGCCGGTAAAGATACCGTCTGGTCCGTCTTATATGATCTAAAGCAGAACCGTATTTACCGTACAGAAAAAAATCCCGCTCGAACCCCTTTCAAACCCGATACCCGGTTTCCTTTTTAACAGAAGATGATGATGATCTCACAGGGGAGGTGTGGTAAGATAAAGACATCCAAATAGAATGTATACGGAATTGGAATGTAACTATACTGTACGTAAGAGAGAATCAAAATGGAATCCAAAGAAAGGTAGATAAGAGCATGGCAATACCAAATATTGTGATAGAAGCTCAACGCTTAATAATGCGGCCATTTGATAATAAAGATTTAGATATTATATCGGAACTATATGGAAATCCTGATATTATGGCCTATATGCCTTGCGGATGCTTAACGGATGAAGAAATCCGGACTCATTTACAGAAAATAATATCCGACTGGAAGAAAAGGCCCCAAGTTAATTATGAAATGGCGGTAATTTGCAAGTCTGACTTAAAGAAAATTGGACGGGCAAAAATTCATATGGATTATGAAAGCAATACAGCAATGGTTGGATGGCTGCTTATTCAAGCTGAATGGAAGAAAGGATATGCCACAGAAATTACAAAGTCTTTGTTGGAGTATTGTTTTAAGATTCTTAAGGTTCATCGTGTGTGCGCCCTCTGCCATCCGCAAAATATCGGTTCGTGGAAAGTACTGGAAAAGTGCGGACTGAGACGAGAAGCTCATTATATTAAAAAAGTAAAATACTTAAGTAATTCAGGTATTCATTGGGAAGACGAACTGGAATACGCCATTTTGAAAGAAGAACATGAACTTCTATTGCGTAACACAGCCATTGAAAACTGGATAACCGCCGTCCCAAAGCCATAAACCATAGGCACAAAATCAATCAACTTTCTTATTCAAGCATAAGAAGTGCAGACCAAACCGCCCTGCACTCCTTATGCTTTTTTCCTTTCTCACTTTATTTGTTACTTTCTTTCTATTATACATTTTATACTCAAAAAGTCTTTATTCAATTTTGCTTTCTTCGTTTATTTTTTACAATTTTAGCACCTTTTCTATAGCATCCACAGTATCTGCTCTTATCTTCACTTCTTCCGGCAGGTTCCCTTTCTGAAATCCGAATCCATAAGTAACCGCCAGAAAATCCACTTCTGCCATCCCGGCGCCCTGTGCGTCAGACAGACTGTCTCCGATAAGAACCGTCTCCTTTCTGGACGCTCCTGCAAGACGTCTTCCTTCCTCGATCAGAGCCGCCTTGGTTTTGGTATCCTTTTCATCCATACCGCAGACTGCATCAAAGAAAGACAGCAGCCGGAAAGTATCCAGCATCTCTACTGCAAAGTCGGTTCGCTTTAATGTGGCTGTTCCCAGAAAGCAGCCGGCTTTTTTCAGTTTCTTCAGCAGAGTCTCAATCCCCGGATAGGGGAATGCCTCATACTTTCCCTGCCTTGCATAATATTCCCGGTAATCTTTTGTCAGTTCTGCAATCTCATCTTCCGAAAACTTTCCCAACCGTTCCAGTGCCTGGGGAACGGTCAGACCGATGGCCTTTTTTACAAATCCTTCCCCGGGAAATGAATGACCGCTTTTTTTAAATGCCCACTGGTAAGAATGATAAATCCCCTCATAGGAATTAACCAGAGTCCCGTCCATGTCAAATAAAATACACTTATACATGCTCTTTCTCCTGCTGATAAATCGAAGGAGTCAAAAAGGTAATCTCCATTTTTTCCGAGAGTTTCCGAATCTGCCTGCGGATTCTCTTCTGTTTTTCCTGAAGTTCTTCTTCGTTCAGAGGAAGACTCCATTTCCGATTATAATAATTTCCATCATACCGATAATAGAATCCGTCGAAACCTGCCAGGCAGACTTTCTTAATCCCGCAGCGCAGCAAAAGTGAAAGAAGCATCAGACCTGCGTTGTCGGAAATCATCTCATCCCCGTTGGTATAATGATCGTAATCCACATAAAGGCCGTACTCTCTTCCCGCCGGCAGATTGGAGGTGAGAATGACCTGAAGTTCTCCCATATACCGGAGTTCTTTTTCTATAATATCCATTCGCTTATGATTGCTTACAAAACAGGCATGGATGGGAAATCCGGGCTCCACAAAGTTTACAGAAATGACACAGGGGTTATTTTCTTTTATATAGGCCCTGATTTTTTCCTCTTCTGCAGAAAGGCTTTTTCCGGGAGCTAAAAGCAGAATCTCCTTTCCCTCCAGCAGATTTCTGATTTTCTCCACGGCCCTGCCGTCGTCGATTTTCCTGCTCTGAAACTGATGATAAAGTTCCCGGATTCGTTTATGACTATAGATCCCTCTGTCTTTTTTCGGAATGGAACGGATGATCTTTTCAATGTCTTTCATGGTCAGTGTCTGTTTGTTGATTAGATAGGAGGCGTAATTCGGATGGCAGACATGGCTGGCCGCTATATGATAAGGCATCGTATAACCCCACTCATACTCCTTGCGTATAACGGAAATATATTCGTCATAAATCTCCATAACCATCGCCGCATCGTAGCGGGATGCAATGTTTTTATTAATGTATTGGGTAATTAATTCTGTGGGCAGATTTCCGGCTCCTCTTCCCATTCCATAGACGGAGGAATCCAGGATCAGGGTTCTTTTTGTCTGGATTTTTCCCAGTACCTGGGCGTTGGAAAATGCAAGCTGCAGATTATTATGGCCGTGAAATCCCAGGCGGATTTCCGGGCTCATATTTTCATCAATTAAATAATAGCGGTGGGAGACATCATTGCGGTACATACTTCCCAGAGTGTCTACAATATAGAAGGCAAAGGGATGTAGTTCATTCATCTTCTCCACCAGTTTCAGAAGTTCTATATCACTGTAAAATACAGTCCCCACCGGCTGCATAAACACTTTATAACCCTTTTCCATCAGAATCCCGGCCCATTCCACAGCCAGCTCCACTTCTTCTTTGTGGAAAGTAAGCCGGATTCCGTCTATGCTTGTGCCGTCCCAGGGAGAAAGCATAGACGGATGCAGCTCCTTTTCTCCCATGGCGATCATGGCCACGAACATAGACGTTCTCTTTCTTTCCGGCAGAACTTTCCTAAGCTCTTCCACACCGGAGAAAAGAGAGCTCTCTTCATCTTCTGCCATTTTTGTCAGAAAACCGCACTCAATAATATCGATGCCAGCCGTCTCCAGCTTGTCTAAAACTGCCTGAATGGTCTTTCGGCCAAATTTCCAGTCATTGATATAGCCCCCGTCCCTTAGGGTGCAGTCCAGTACCTGAATGCTCATAAACGCAGTTCCCCCTTTTCCAGTTTTTTCTGAATTACGGCCCTGACATATTCCAGATCTTTGGGCGTATCCACAGACAGAGTCTGCGCCTGTACAGGAATCATTTTCAGTTTCCTTCCATGTTCGATAAAACGCAGCTCATTAATGTCTTCTGTCTTCTCCAGCTCTCCTTTTTCCGTTTCTGCGAAAAATCGAAGAGCCTCCATGGAATAAGCCAGCACGCCCAGATGTTTGTAATAATCGAATTCCAGGCGGGCCTTGGGGTGGGGAATGGGACTTCTGGACATCATAAGGGCATACCCTTCCGGATCCGTCACCACCTTTATATTGGATTCATCTACCACTTCTGCAGGACGGGACATCGTGGTCATCAGATTCGCAGCAAAAAATCCCTCTCTTTTCCGTGGAATAACTGCCTCAACAATTCCCGGTTCTATAAGGGGTTCGTCCCCATTGACGCAGATATAGAGATCTGCGGGGATTTTCTGCGCCGCTTCATAAATTCTTTCCGTACCGGAAGCATGATCCGCTCTGGTCATCAGCACCGGAATCTGATACTGTCTGCAGGTCTCTTCCACTTCTTTGTGATCTGCAGCCACATAGATCTGCTTTATTTTTTCGGACTTTTTTATCTGATGGTATACCCACCAGATCATGGGCCGGTTACATATGTCTGCCAGAGGTTTTCCCCTGAACCGGCTGGAATTATAACGGGCCGGAATAATCACTGCCGTATCCATAGCTTGCGCCTCCTTTATTTTTTCAGCAATTTTCCCACTGCTCTTACTGGTTTCGTCAGTTTCCAGCAGGTGGAATTTTCATAGGAATTTACCACCTTCTCAATCTCTTCCTGGGCTTCCCGGCTGGTTGCCGTTCCCAAAAAGGAAGGCTGCAAAGCCGCGGGCCGTTTGAGAAGACCCGGATTTTTCTTTCTCTGTTCTGCTTTATACAGGTTCCAGTTATTTAACAGTCGATCCGACCACATCTGTAATACCTGGCTGCTGATTACTTCATAGCCCTCCGGAACTTCAGCCACCATCCTTTTACAGCAGTTCTCTCCATCCTGCATGTCATAGGACAATATATTAGGCATGTAGATCTGTACTTCCTTTCCCAGAAACTGAGTTCTTCCATTTACCTTTAACTGAAAATGCACGATTAAGAAATCCCGAAGCCGTTCTTTCAGAGGCAGAAACGCCCGGTTATACACCGTATCTTTTTCATAAGAATCCAGCAGACCCTGAATGATATAATGCCCTTTCAGAGCTCCGAAGCACCCGGTGGTAAGTTCTTCCTGATTCTCAAATCCGAAAAAGATCCGGTTCAGCCGAAGCTTTTTCAGATTCAGAGAGGCCTGCATCCAGGGCTCCAGTATAATCCCGCCCTGTTCAAAAAGGGCTTTCAGTCCATAATACTCCCGGACATATTCCGTCTTTCCCTGCTCCATGGCCTCCCGGATCATGGGCGGAAGCTCCTCTTTCCTGTAATCTTCCTCCCGGATCTGCAGCACTTTTGCCTGTGGGAAATTCTTTTTCAGAGTATGGAAATATTCTTCCGGAATCTCTTCCTGAAAGGAAACACACAGAAACTGTTCCGGTATTACTTCTTCCTCTGTAAACTTCAGGATTTCTTTTACCTTTTCGTCTTTTTTCAGATAAGAATTCAACAGAAAATCTTTTTTATATTCTTTCAGAAGTTCAATGAAATCTGCCCGAAACAGAGGGCGTGACTGCATCATATTCCAGTATAACTGTCTGGCCGTACAGTAAATAACTTCCTCCCGGTAAGCAGGTTCACTCTCATTGATAAAATCACGGAAGGCCTGAATAATATCTGTCATTTCTCCCGTATACGTAGTGGAAAGGGTATTGGCCCGCCGGTAATAATGATAAAAGGGACGGGGCACATATCCCACATTGGGATATCTGGTCATCAGGGCAGGAATCAGGGAAATGTCCTCAAAGAGCATCTTTTTATATCTCCGATTCTTCCAGATTTCTCTGCGAAACAGCTTATTCACACTGTATGTGATGTTATTTCCTCTGACGATATAATCTGCCATCTCCACCCGCTCTTTATGGTAGGAAGAGACTGCCGTCTCCCGATTTTCCTCTACGTATATAATTTTCACATCACACATTACAATATCAAAGTCTTCTTCCACGGCTTTCTGATACATGGTTTCGTACATTTGCGGCTCTACCGTATCATCCGAATCCAGAAAGGCAAGATATTCTCCGGAAGCTCTCTTTATTCCTGTGTTCCTTGCCATCCCCAGACCTTCATTCTCTTTGTGAATCACCTGTATCCGTTCCGGATAGCGGGCAGCATAGGCGTCGCAGATTTCCCCGGATCCGTCCTGACTTCCATCGTCCACCAGTACAATTTCTGTCTCCTGTAACGTCTGGGCCAGAACGCTGTCCACGGCCCTCTCTAAATAATCTTCCACCTGATATACCGGGATAATCACCGATACTTTCCATTTACTGTCCATAGCTTCCTCCTAGATACTCAAGAATGCTTTTCAGCTCATAAATCGTTTGGGGCACATAGTAATTTCTTCCGGCAAACTGTCTGCGAAATTTCTCCAGATATTCTTTTAGAAGCTCGTCTTCTTTCCACAGAACCCTGCCTTCAAACAGCGGGTACAGCATTACTGTGGGAATATCCATTCCAAATAGCAGCCGGCCCGTAAGGGCCCCATTGGAACATACGGTAAGCAGCACCAGTTTCTCCGGTTCTTCATTGAGTAAATACAATTCCCAGGGCGCCTCTTTTTCTCCATGGGGAGCGATTCCCCTGCGGTAAGGAAGGATCTGGGTATTTCTGGGATGAGGTTTTACCCGGAAAGGTTTCCCTCTGGACAGTTCCCGGCAGCTTCTGATTAAATCCAGCTCATTGCTTACAATTCCCTCGGCCCGAAAAGACTGTTCTAAAAACAAAAAGCCCTCCATCTTATCCGGTTTTTTATAATCAAACACCTGATTTAAAATCTCTTTCAGTTCGGTATCCTCCCGACTGATTTTAGGGAGGGCTTCGTTTGGTACTGTATCCTGACGTACGGCAAGATGAGGTTCGTACAGCAGTACTTTCTTCAGCTTCTCTTTTATCTTTCGGCCTTCCTGGGTCCGGTTCACGCTGGCCCGGTCTTCTCTCAGATAGTCGATCACATAGGTGGAAAATCCGTCCTCAAAACAAATAAATTCACAGGAAGAAGCGTCATATTTACAGGCCAGCATCCTGGTAAAAGTATCAAAATTTGAAAAATAAACCTGGTCATATGAAGCCAGAGAATCACTTAAGATCCACCGGAAAATCTGTTCCCGGTTTCTAAATCCTTCCTTAATTTCCTCCTCTTTTCCCACCGCATATTTCCTGCTCAGCTCCTTTGTTTCCCCGTAAAGGATCCGATCAAATAAATGGAGTTTTTCCAGATTCCTCCCATAATCCTTTAAGGAGGGGGTAATGTCAGTCAGCAGCAGATCCGCCCCGGCGCCTTTCAGAAAAGTTCTTTGAATCTGTATGGCTGTAATTAGCTGGTATACGGAATTTACAAGGATTAACCCTTTCACTGTGTTTCCTCCTCTCTTCCCAGTTTCCTGATAATGAAATGGTTCTCCAGATTCTCGCATCCTGTGGAATTTACAGAATACAAAGTTCTGGGCTTTTTCCAGAACACGTAGGGAAGCAGTTCCGAAGGAAAGGTTTCCTTTATGACCTCTGCTTCAGGAAAGATTCCGCTGTAATTCATCGAATCATCGGGATGTTTTTTAATAATCACTCTCACCTTTTTTGGCATCTGCTCTTTTACCCGGGTATAAAGCCGGTATTGTTCCTGTTCTGTCATATATCCCAGATTACTGAACTGCTGGGTCAGCAAAATGGCCTGCGCCTTTGTACGAATCCGCTTTTTCAAAAAGAAATGGATGAGCTTTTTCCGTTTCCCCACAGAACATTTCTCCAGAGCTTCCTCCACCGAAAAATTTTCATAAATGGGATCGGAAACATCTATGGTCTGAGCCTTCTTCAGGCAGATAATCCTTTCCACACAGGGGTTGGATCCATTGAAAAGCCCGTACTTTCCGGCAATTTCTCCGTGAACGGGAAACTTCTTTTTCAGTCCTTCACCAAGTTCTTCCCAGCGGCTCAGCATCCCCGCCGCATCCTCAAAAAATATGAAGGGGATCTGATTCAGCAGCAGATAAAGTGAGAAATAGAAATGGGCTCCCGCCACATAGATTTTATCAAATTCTGTAATTTCGCAGGGAATATACTGTCCGTAGAATTTCACGGTATCTTTTAAAATCTCTTCTTCTTCCCGATGGTGGATATGAAGGTAAGGGAAAAGATACACCTGATCGAAGAAGTGATCTGCCTTCAGTTTTCTGTATTGGGGATACTTTTTCGTAATGAAATCCGGAAGAATAAGGACGGCTTTGTCCTCACTGTGGTACGTCATTTTATGCAGCAGAACTTCCAGAAGCTGGTAAGAACTTACTGCGTGATACAATACTTTCCTGCCTGAGTTTTTTTCATCCCACATGTATGTCATCCATCAAATCCTCCAACTCTTCCATAAATCTGTGATTTTTCTCACTTTCCGCCAAAAGCATGGGGCCATAGGCATCCCTTCCGCTGACTGGAATTTCCATCCCCAGCCGCTGTTCCGTCTGAAGAAACAATTCTGCAAAATCCAGGATACCTCTGTGGATGTCCCGGATTCGTTCTGCCTGTGCCGGAGGCTCTTTCAGCCGTATTTCATAAGTATTATCGTCTTTTAGATAAAATCCTTTCAGACTTCCCTGGGGTGCGCCCAAAAGAAGTTCCCAGTACAGATTGTGGCCTTTTTCCGGATGGTGAGACCTCCATAAATCCCGGTTTTCTCTCTGAGAATACAGATAGCTGGTGACTTTCCCCTGAAAGAAGAAAGGCTCATACCCGCTGGTCTCCGGGGAGCCTGCCCCAACGGCTCCTGCTAAAATCCCTGTCACCGGGCAGGAGAGTTTCCACATCTGGTTCACGGCATAATCCAGCATCAAAGCTCCGCTTCCGGCCCAGCCAATATCCACTGCCGCAGCCTTTTTGCTATCCTGCAGAAGCTCCTTATAATAAAGGCCGCCTGCCTTTTGCTGTCTGCTGTAGCAGGCCAGAACCTCACTCCAGGAATCTGTTAAATATTTTTTTACTTTTTCCACATTTCTATTCGTTAGTTCTTCCCCGGCCTCTAATTTCATGGTCCGGCACAGAGGGAGCATAAACTCCTTCAGCTCCATCTGATTCAGTATCTGAGCGATCGTAAATTTCTGATTCTGCTTGTGGTAAAGGAATCTCTGGAAATATTCCTGCCGGAAGTAGGGAGCCGTTATTTTCAGAGCCGCCAGCCGGGACCAGAACGCATACCGGGTGTTCTTTATTTCTTCAGGGAACAGAAGCCGGTAGACTTTTAACAGTACATACCCGTCCCTGGAGAGAAAGAGCAGTCTGTCAATCTGATGTTCTTTTTTATAACGGTGAATATACCGGCAGTATCCCACTGCAAACAGGCCGCCGTATAAAAAACCATACTCATACTCTCTGGAATATATTTTCAGTCCGTTGTAAATCCAGCTATTGGAGATTCCTCTGTAGATGCTCCCGGTTATCTCTGACATAGAAAATGTCCGGTATGGGTTTCCCTTCTGATTTACGTTTATCACCGGATATGCATCCATCCCGTGCTCTTTTGCCTGCCTGTAATCCGAATGAAACTGATCTCCTATATGAATATAGCCCCGGGATATTTTCATGGTTTTTCTGACTACTTCATAGAGGCCTCCCTGGCTTTTGGAGGTTTTGTAGTCGCAGGAGACGAAACATTGATAAAAGTTCCCGTAGCCGGCATGTTCCAGCAGTTTTTCTATCCTTTCCCGGCCTAAATACATATCCGATACCGCAAGGATCCTCTTTTTCTGTTTCTTTAATTCTCCAACCAAAGCAATCATATAGGGGTTGGCGTAACAGCAGTCGTATTCCGTCTCCCACTCTGCCTGCATCCCCGCCTCTTTGGGAATTCCTGTCTCCCTCTCCATCACATCCCAGATCTCTTCAAAGGTGACCTCCCTTGTGTTCTCCTTATCATATTTTTCCTTTCTTGCCCTTTCTTCCGCCTGCATCCGAAGCTTCTTAAAATTGGGGTATCCCAGCTTTATTCCCACCAGGTAAAACAGATCTTCCGGTGCGGAAAACGGCCGAAACAGAAGGGTATCAAATACATCGAACGAGAGGATTTCATATTTCCCCAGTCTTTTGGCCAGTTCCCGGGGACTTTCCTTTGCTGCCCGTGAGGACTCGCTGCCCCGGGTATAGAGCAGTTTTCCTTCTTCCTTTATCTTTCGATACTTCTCGCGTATCCACGGCATGCGATTTCCTATTTTTTGGTAAATCCAATCCTTTTTACTTCCCGTTTTCTTCATAAGCTCTGCAGACTGCCTCCGGTTCTCCCACTGCTTTTAAGATTCCTTTTTCAATCCAGATTACTTTCGTACAATTTTGGCGTATGACGTTTGTGGAATGGGAGACGATTACAACGGTAGAGCCGCTGTGGATCATCTCCTGGATCCGCTTTTCACTTTTTTTGCGAAAAAACAAATCCCCTACACTGAGGACTTCGTCCAGAATCAGGATTTCCGGGGTATCTCCCGCTGTGGCAATGGCAAATCCCAGCCGGGAGACCATACCGGAAGAATAGTTTTTCACTTTCTCTTCCATAAAGTCTTCCAGTTGGGCAAACTCGATAATCTTTCCATAGTTCCGGTCCAGAAAGTCTCTGGAATAACCGATGAGCGCTCCGTTCAGATACACGTTTTCCCTTCCTGTCAGTTCTCCGTCAAATCCCGTTCCCAGTGTCAGTAACTGCACCTTGCTTTTGTCCACTTCCACCCTGCCCCGGGTGGGAGTCAAAACCCCGGAAATAATCTTCAGCATGGTACTTTTTCCGGATCCGTTGGTGCCAATCAATCCCGCCACTTCTCCCTTATGAATCTGAAAACTGACATCGTCAAGGGCTTTTTGCACCTGGCAGGTATACTCTCTGCGGATTTTTCTGAGGATAGCCTCTTTCAGACTGGAGGCTTCGTTTTTCACTCTTTTAAATTCCATACTCACATGTTCCACCAAAATTTCTGTCTCTTCCATTACTGCCTCTCCTCCTCAGATTTTCTGCATCAGCAGATTCCTGTTTTTCCTAAACACAAACACCCCGGCAAAATAAAGTCCCACCGACCAGATCAGAATCTGCGCCCACTGAAGCAAAGAGGGAAAGGTTCCGTACATCATGACTTTTCTGGCCCCGTCAATCATCGCAAACAGGGGATTGTTTAAAACCACAATCCGGATAACGCCCTCCAGTTGTTCCACCGGATAAAAGATGGCAGAACAGTACATCCATAAGGTCAGCATCACGGAATACAAATGTTTCATATCCCCGAAAAACACATAGGCCACAGCCAGAATCTGTGCCATCCCCAGAGAAAACAAAAACAGGCCGCCCAGGATCAGCGGAGTAAGCAGCATCGTCCAGGAAAGACGGAGGCGAAAAACAAACAGCATGATCAGATAAGCCAAAAACGAATATCCCAGATTAATGAAAGAGGTATAAACCCTCGACAGAAGGAAGATTTCCATAGGGACTTTCACCTTCATCAGCAGAGCCTTATTATCCACCAGCGCAGTCATGGCTCCGTTGGTGGCTCCCGTAAATGTCTGCCAGATAAGAAAACCTGTCAGATAGTAAATGGGGTAATTTTCAATGGAGCGGCGGAACATCCGGGAAAAAATCAGCGACAACACTGCCATGGAGAGCAGAGGGTTTAAAACACTCCAGAAAATCCCCAGATAGGATCTGGCATATTTTCTTTTTAATTCCCGTCCGGTCAATTGCCCAATCACAAACAGATACTGTTTTCTCCCTCTGCTTTCAGCCATTTCTTAAAGCCGTCTCCTTCCTGATTCTTTCTGCCTCCTTCTTAAGAAAGCGCAGGTATTTGTACCGGGTATAGGATCTGAGATTTCTGTTTACATTCTTTCCGGAAAGGACAATACTGCCCTCCTGCCAGGCGCTCCTTCGCCCTTTTCTTTTCGTTCCTTTCAGGCGGTGCATCAGTTGTCTGAAGATCCTGCTGCCTTTTAAATCCTGCGGTTTTATTTCTGCCGCCAGAGGCGCCTCTTCCCTTCCCAGCCCTTCATCGGAGAAAGGGATTCTTCCGAAAACGGCCGCTTCTTTGCCTGTGGGACGACACATAAAAAGACGGAATAATTTCTCAATTACTTTCCTGTCCTGCCAAAAGCCAATCTCCTTTCTTCCGAAAGTCCCCGTATTTTCCGCCAGATTCCGGACGTACTCCATAAGATAAGAACCCTCTTTTTGTGTAAAATCCTTTCTCTTTTCTACGATTTCTTCATATATGGGGTAATACAGTTCTCCCCGGCGGACATATCCCAGAGTCATCCCATGGGGCGCTGAATATACCGCCTCAAAGAGACAGTTATTAAAATAAACTTTCCTCCTGATTTTGCCTCGGGGGCCAAAGTAATAGCAGCGGTAGTCCTCCCTGCGCACATGAGCCGGAATCTCATAGAGTCCCCAGTAATAACCTTTCAGAGATTTTTTTCTTCCCATGCAGCTTAATACTTCGTTCAGTGTTTTTTGCAGAGATCCTGTCCATCCGCTGTCTACCACCGCGTCTGAAATCCCGTCCAGCAGCCCTTCCTGTCTCAGATACCCTTCCAGGTTAGGCATTTCCTTCTGAGAATGCTGATTCATATAGTGCAGGAACCGCCCGCAGTGTTCCAGTTTCTGCCGGATTTTCGGCAGATCAGAAGAAGCCAGTTTCTCAGATAAGGACCAGGGAAAGGGACAGACCGCCAGAACTTCCTGCATCTCTTCCGTGGTCAGTCCCGCCCGGCTGAAAACAGTGCCCAGAGTCACTTCCAGCGCATCCCTGCAGATGTACTCCAACGCTGCCTTCTGATTCAGATGGAAAGCAGGGAGACGGACGCAGTAACGGGAACAGCTTAAATATCTGCATTCCACGGGAAGGTGGAATCTTCCGCAGAAAATCAACGCCGCCCGGTACATGAAATATCCGTCTCTTGCCATAAAATAAAGGCGTCTCTTCCCGGTCTTTACTGCATCGTTTAACACCCACAGCAGGAAACCGGCAAGGGCCGGTCCCAGCACATAATTGCAGACTACACTGCATTCCTCATTCTTATTTCTTTCTCCCAGTTTTGCGGCCTGGTACAGGCAGGGCCTCTGAGCTAAATATCTCTGATACTTCTTTCTTCGTTCTCTGGCGCTTTCCATTTTCCTTCCACCTATAGTCCTTCCTTTTTTCTCCCGGATTGTTCCATACCCGTCTCAGATAATAATGAACCGGAACCGGAATAACCCCCGCGGCCAGCGGCCTTAACACATAGAAAAAGGTCCTCTGCTTAAGAATTCCTAATTTCCTGAATCCGTGATACTTAAGCCGCACTTCTCTGAGACGGCGGAGAAGCCGTCTCTTTTTGTAGGAATTATAGGTTTCCCGGTACTGCAAAAGAGGTTTCTGAATGTTATATCCTCTGTAATGGTTTCTATACAGCTTCATAAAGAGCTGATAATCCTCGCACAGCAAAAGTCCCCTGGACGTACAGTAGCCGTTTACTTTTATCAAAGTCTCCTTACGGAACATGACCGAGGGGTGAACAAAGGGCGAATACAGCAGGAAGTCCCATTTTCCCGGTATCCGGGGCATTCTCTGCAGGCCCCAGACGCCGTATTCATCTATCAGTTCCACATTGCTTCCCACCCACTGGTACTGAGGATGGGATTCCAGAAACCGGTACTGTATCTGCAGACGCTCCTTTTTAGCAATATCATCGGCGTCCATTCTTGCCACATATTTCCCTGCTGCATAACTGATACAAATATTTAAGGCGGCAGCCAGCCCCAGATTCCGGCTGCCTCTCAGGTACACAATTCTCTCATCCATGGCAGCAGCTTTCCGGATAAAATCTGCGCTTTCTTTCCCGGAACCATCGTCATACAAAAGAAGCTCCCACTCCTTAAAACTCTGAGCGATGACGGAACGGACAGCCTGCAGAAATATCTTTTTCTTTTCCGGGTTATACACGCTCATAATAATACTGATTTTCACACGGTTTCTCATAGAAATTCCTTTCCACCTTCTGATTCACTTCCAGATAAATTCTCTTCATAACGGCATTTGCGTATTTTTTATCAAAAGGTTCGGCCGAGGCAATACAGTAACGGGACATCTGCTCCCTTTTCCTTTTACTCATCTCTTTTAAAGTCAGAATCCCTTTTGCAAATCCACCGGCATCTTCATAATGACAGACAAAACCATTTTTCTTATGTTCCATATATTCTCTGGTTCCCCGGTTGTCTGAGGCGATAACCGGAATCCCCATGGCCAGAGACTCCAGAGCCGCCATTCCCAGGCCTTCTCTTTTAGAGGGAAATAAAGAAGCATCCGCACAGCCCAGAATTTCCCAGACTTTGGGACAGTAGCCGTAAATGGAAACCATCTCATCCAGTCCCAGTTCCTGAATCTGACGCTCCAGTTCTCTTCTTAAAAACCCGTCTCCGCAGATTCCCAGGCGGATGTTTCCGGCATCGGGATAACTTTCTTTTACTATCTGAAATGCTTTCAGAAGGATTCTGTGATTTTTATTTTCATTTAATTCTCCTACGGAAACCAGGAAAAAGTCCTCTTCCTGAATTCCCAGTTTTTTACGAAAAGCCTTTCGGGCATTTTCGCTCAGAGGCCGAAACCGATTTCTGTCCAGACCGATGCCCGGAATTTTGTACACCTTCCCGCCCTTCTTCAGATGAAATCTCTTTGCATGACGGTAGTCTTCTTCGTTAATTACAATCAGAATATCGGTAAATCTGGCCAGCCGCTTTTCGATTCCGTAATATACCAGACGGTTCCAAAGGGGCGCCTGTTTATAAAAATGAAATCCGTGGGCCGTATAGATTACCGTAAGATTTTTATCTCCGCTTAACTTCCCTGCCAGTCTTCCCAGAACGCCGCCCACAGGTGTATGGCAATGCAGAATGTCAAAATGATAGAGCTCTATCAGCTTCAGGATCTGTTTTAAAGCTTTCTGGTTGTCCCGCAGGACGTACGGGGAACGGGCGATTTCAATGGGATGAATCTGTACGCCCATTCTTTCCAGCCTTTCCCTGTCCGATATATAATGAGGTTCCTCCATCCTTGCCGCATAATGCACCACATAGCCCATGCGCTGCAGCAGCTTTACGTTTTCCATCTCAAACTTCCTGAGAAAATCATGAGTTGTAGTTAAAATTAAGACCTGCTTTTTCATACCCTTATCGCCTCCCGCAATCTTGCGCAGCCGTCCGGAATTTAATTTCCTATTACGATTAAGGTGTCAAAAGCCTCTTATGGAATTATGTTTCGGTAAAATACACAAAATCATCTGGACGTCGCGAATTTGCGCACAATGGAGATGAGACTCAGGGAATCGTGGAAGCCTTTGCTGAACACGATTTCCGGTTTCGGAGGCTCATCGGAGTGCTTTTGTGCGCTTCGCGAGGGAAGATATTTTGTGCATCTTCCCAAATATAGAAAAAATAAGGGCTTTTGACACCTTAATCCTATTACATAAAAAATCTCTTACAAACAGTTTCCCATTTGTAAGAGATTTTATTCATCTTAACTTTCTGCGATTATTTTTCAGCATTATGAAATTTTCCATTTTTCGATTCCATAAATTTGAGGAAGTTTTCTTTCTCTCCGATTACAAAATCGTCTTTTATCCAATATCCTTTCTGATTGGCTTCCAGATATATTCCGTCTTTGATATATCTTACTTCCTGTATTGCGGAATATGGTATGGTTTCAAACTGTGATCCCCAGCCATACTGAAAGTTCTTCTGATAGAAATAAAAATTGGCTTTTAAAACGCCTCCCGGACATTTTTTATACACTTTCCTTGCCTGTAAATACGGCAGGAGAAAAATCAGCCCCACGCAGACTGCCAGCAGTCCGATCAAAATTCCATCCACAATGTTTCCGCCGATGTGAAAGAGACTCCCGGAACTCTGCCCGGTAACCTGATTATAAATAAAAAGTCCGATGTATATCACTCCAACAGCCAGGCAGATGATCAGATTCCGGACGGCTGTTTTCTGTCCTGTCATCCACTGCAGCTTCAGAATCTCTTTTTTGTTATACTGGGTTTGTATTTTAAACATTACCGCTGCCATCTGTCTCTCCTTTTCCCACTACCACAGTTAATTCTGCCTGGTTGGACATATGATTCTCCGAATCTGTCACATAATAGGTCAGTGTGTAGGTTCCTTCAGCAGCCGTATTCACTTCTCCCTGGATCTGGATTCTTTTGTATAAGTCTCCTGACTGATCTTTGTCATCCTGTATATCGGAAACGTAACTGAGCTGTTCAAAGGTATCCCCCACCTTCATCTCAACATAATACTCTTTCAGATAAATTCTGGGCGCTCCCGCATCCAGACTCTGTATCTTCTCTTCCTGAAGCTTCTTTGCCTCCTGGGCTTTTTGATCCGAAGTTGCTTCGGTTTCCTGTTTTTCTGTGGAATCTCCCTGCACAGTTTCGTCCACTACTGTTTCATCTGTGGTATTCTCTCCCTGTGAAGTTTCTTCCTGAGTCTCTTCCTGTTCTGTATTCTCATCTGACTCCTGCAGGCTGCCCTCTTTACATTTCACAGCATGCCGCAGCTTTGCCACGTTGTTGCTGGAATCTTTGGCTACGTACACAACCGTCGCCGTCTCTTTCTCTTCTGATATGTAAATGGATTCTACCTCCAGAGAACTGGATACATTTCCGTCTCTGTTATCTTCTGCAGTTACTCCCTCCAATAGCTGTTCTTCATCCATTCCTGCCTGATACTCCAGGTTCTCATTGTCCACATGAATTTCAGGAGGGGTTGTATCTGCATCTATCTTTAGATATAAGAAGATTCCGCCCAGAACCAGACAGCCAAGGATCACGAGAGTCATAATCCCTTTTTTCATAACGGGCCCTCCTGTTTTCTATTCGTAACGAATGTACTTTCCATATCGTTTGTATTTACCATATTTTCTGTAACGGCCATATTTTCCGTATCCTTCTTTGCCAATATCGACTTTATTCAGAACCGCCCCCAGAATCGGACAGTTTCCTTTCTCCAGCTGCCGCTTTACTTCCTGGACAAAACGGTAGCTGATTGCTTCTGCTTCGATTACCAGAACCACGCCGTCGCAGCATTCTGAAACAACGGCACAGTCGATTACACTTCCAAGCGGCGGGGTATCGATAAGAATATAATCGTAAATATCTCTCATTGTCTGGACAAATTCCTTAAAATATCTGCCGCCTAAAAGTTCTGCCGGATTGGGCGGAACAGGGCCTGCAAACACAATATGGAAATTAGGGATGTCTGTCACACAGACAACCTCTGAGAGTTTCGCCTGTTTTGACAGATAATGGGTCATCCCCTTTACTTCCTCCTGAACCTGAACTCTGCCTAAAAGTACCGATTTACGAAGATCCGCGTCTACCAGTAGAATTCTTTTTCCCGCTTCCGCAAGAGAGACTCCCAGATGAAATGCCACATTACTTTTGCCTTCATTCTGGGTACAGCTTGTTAAAGCAATTACTTTTTTGTCATCTCCGCAGAACTGCAGATTTGTACGCAGAGATTTATAAGCCTCATCTGCGGCATAATCCAGAGCAGTGCGTACCACTTTTACCTTATTCACTATTCATTCCTCCTGTACTTTTACGCTTTTTGTCCGCGAAGCCGGTTTTTCTTTTTGCTCTTTTGTTTTCCCCTTTTTTCGCTCTCCGTTATAGGAATACTGCCCAGGGTACTCAGATTCAGATACCGTTCTATATCTTCGCTGTTCTTAATGGAATCATCCGTTAAATAAATCAGCAGCACCACTGCAGCCGACACAAAGATTCCTGCAAGGCCTCCAAGCAGACCGTTTCTGGAGATATTAGGGCTGATGGGAGACGTGGGAATATTGGCATCTTCCACCACGTTTACCGCCTCAATATCCATTACGTTTTTAATATGTTCGGAAGCCACGTCCCGGATTGCATTTGCAATCTCCGCAGCTACATAAGGATCTTCATCCTGAACGTTGATGGAAATAATACGGGTATCCGTAGGGCTGTCCACGACCAGTTTCCCCAGAAGCTGGTTATAATTCATATTTAATTCCAGTTCGGCAATCACATTTTCGATTACCGTTCTGCTCTTAATCAGTTCTGTGTAGTCTTTGGTCAGAAACGTACTGGTCTGAATATCATTGCTGGTCAGTGTACTTCCGTCCTGCCTGGTCAGCACGTACATTTTTGTGGTAGACTGATAAACAGGCGTAATCATCAACTTCGTCCCGATGACTGCCGCCAACATGCCCAATACGCCAACCAGAAGAATAATTCCCAGTCTGTTCAGCAGCGCTCTTAAAATTTCTCCTAAATCCAGTTCAATTTCCTCTGTACTTCGTAAATTCTGTTCCATTCTTCTCTCCTGTCATTTATTTTCCAATAGTTTCCGGGGATTTTCCAAAAAAATTCTACGGGCGTAAGCACTTCCCTCTTTCTTCTCTACATAAGCTACACAGGCCCCCATCAGAGGTTTCCGATACTTACTTCCATGTCCGTCTGTTCCAATGAAATCCAGCAAATCTGCTCTCATTAATTTTTTACAGAACCTTTTAGCTGCTCTTCCGCTTTCTCCCATGATGCTTCCGGCATTTACCTGAATTCTGGCACCCATACTTACCAGATCCTCCAGAAAATCCAGATCTTTCTGCACACATTCATAACGCTCCACATGGGCGAGAATGGGCGCATACCCGAAACGAATCAATTCATAAAGGGATTTCTGCATGGATTCCTGATGGATGTGATAGGGGAATTCCGTTAAAACGTATCTGGAATCTGCCATGGAGGAAACTTTTTTCTCTTTTAATAAAGATACCATCTCTGTACAGATATGTAATTCGCATCCCAGGTACAGCTCCATCTGCAGGTTCTGCCTGTGCATACATTCCTTCACCCGGTGAAACTGGCGGATGATTTCTTCCTGTGGTGTCTCAAACATTCCTCTGCGGTAATGGGGGGTTGCAATAATTGTCCTTACCCCGTTCTCATACTCCAGTTTCAGCATTTCCATGGTTTCTTCCAGACTTTTGGATCCATCGTCAACATGGGGAAGCAGATGGCAGTGTACATCTGTTAAACCTGTCACTTCTCTCTGCCCTCTCTGAAAACTTTCAGTTCTCATCTTACTATGTTTCCAAACTCTCTACAACTGTGTTGAACTTTTTATTATCTGAAGTGTAAAAATCTGAACTTCCTTTTCAATTTTAATCTATCTCCTGTCAGAATACAAGACAAAATCTGCTTTCGTTCCCTGTTTCATTCAAAACACCGGCGCAGCTTCTGCCGCACCGGTGTCCCCGAGGCTTTTTTATATAATAATACAAACCAGGCCGCCTTTGCTGTCATTGACAATTTTCTGCATGGTATCCTGGAGTTTTTCCTGACTTTCCTCTGTGATACCGGCGATCTTAGTCCGAATCCCGTCTTCCACCAGCTGTTCCACAGATTTTCCGAAAATATTGGTCTCCCAGACGCTCTCTCCCCTGTCCTCACTTCCTTTAATATAAGTAATTAAATCCTTTGCCTGATCTTCCGTTCCCACAATGGGGGCGATTTCTGTTTCAATATTGGCTTTTATCATATGGATGGACGGGCTTTTGGATTTGATTTTCACTCCGTATTTATTTCCCTGTTTGATTACACTTGGCTCATCCAGCTGAATTTCCGTAAGCTCCGGCACCACGACCCCATATCCGCATCCCCGGACAGATTCCAGTGCAGCCTGAACCTTTACATATTCCTGTTTCATTTTGGCAAATTCTTTGATGGTATGGATTAACTGGTATTCGCTGTCCATCTCCACTCCGGTCATCTGGCTCAGAGTCTGATAATAGTAACACTCTTTCACCTGAATGCGGATCCGCACAATTCCTGTGGCCAAATCCAGAGTTTCCAGAAGAACCTCCTGCACATAAGGTCCCTCCATTTTTACAGAGTCTCTGGTGAAATTCCGCATATGGGAGAAATTTTTCATTCTGTCTTTGATTTGCATCAGAAGATTTTCCTTCAGTTCATTGTTGTCAGGCAGCATTTCTATCCATTTGGGAATGTAAAACTGAATCTGGCTGACCGGAAATTCATACAGAACTTTCTCTAAAATACGGTTAATATCTTCCCGGCGAAGTTGTTCACAGTTGGCAGTAATGGCGGTAACCTGAAACTTCTCCTGGATTTTCCCGGCAATTTCCAGGGTCTCTTCTTTATAGGGCTTCTGGGAATTCACAATCACCAGAAATGGTTTGTTCTGGGCTTTCATCTCCTGAATGGTTCTTTCTTCCGCCTCCAGAAAGTTTTCCCTGGGAATTTCTCCGAAGGATCCATCCGACGTCAGAACAAGGCCAATGGTGGAATGCTCCTCAATCACTTTTCTTGTCCCAATCTGAGCGGCTTTGGAAAAAGGAATTTCCTCCGGAAACCAGGGGGTTTTCACCATTCTTTCTTTTCCTTCTTCCAGATGCCCCGCCGCGTCCGGCACCAGAAAGCCCACACAGTCGATCAGACGCACCCGGGCTTTCATCTCCTCTCCCAGACGGACTTCCACCGCCTCTTTTGGGATGAATTTTGGCTCCACTGTGGTAATTAATTTCCCGGATCCGCTTAAAGGAAGCTGATCTCTGACCTCATTCTGAACATTTTCCGCCAACGCCGGAAGGGCCAGAACTTCCATAAATCTGCGGATAAAGGTAGACTTTCCTGTACGTACAGGACCTACAATTCCTATGTAAATATCGCCGCCTGTACGTGCCTGTATATCTTTGTAAACATTAAAATTCTCCATAAAAAACCCCCTTGCCATACGTAGTTCAATCTATTACTACATATATATGCAAGGGGGTTTTTCTTTATACCCGATTAATAGCTGTCATTATGAAGAAGTTCATGTTCTTTTCCTTTTAACAGTCCCTCGTATAACTCAAGAACCATTGGGTTCTCATCGGATTTCTTAATAATTGTAGTATTATCTGCATTGTACAGTCCTCTCATACGGGCTGATTTGGTCCGTACGCCCGCTCTGGTAGGCTGTCCGCCGCCCATAATACAGCCTCGTCTGCAGGCCATTACCTCAATCAGGTGATACTGGGCCTCTCCGGATTTCACCTTATCCATGACAATTCTGGCATTGGCCAGACCATTCACAACGCAAATCTTTACATCCATACCCTCGTACGGAATTGAAAATTCTTTAATTCCTTCTTCGCCGCGGACACCGCATTCAGCAATGTCATCCATGGCAGCCTTTGTATGTTCCGGGCACAGACGGCGCAGAACGGCCTCTGTTACACCGCCGGTAACGCCGAAGATAACACCGCCGCCGGAACCGAATCCGAATGGCATATCACAGGCTTCCGGAGCCAGAGAAGCGAAATCAATTCCTGTATTATTAATCATACGGATCAGTTCTGTGGTGGTAAGTACCACGTCTGTATCCTGTTCACCCTTGGTAAAGCTGTTGGGGCGCTTAATTTCCATCTTCTTGGCAGTACATGGCATAATAGATACCATAAATGTCTTTTTGCCTTTGGAATGTTCCGGATCCCGGAAGTATTCCTTAATAACAGCAGACATCATTCCCTGTGGGGAACGGCAGGTAGAAATATTCGGAACGAAATCCTGATACTGGTCTGTTACAAATTTCACCCATGCCGGACAGCAGGAAGTAAGAAGAGGCAGATTTTCTCCCTTCTTCACTCTTTCCAGGAATTCTGCCGTCTCTTCCATAATGGTCAGGTCGGCGCTGAAGGTGGTATCGTAAACTTCATCAAATCCCATCCGGTGGAGCACGTTAACAATTTTTCCCATAACACTTCTTCCCTTAGGAAGACCGAAGGCATCTCCTACTGCCACACGAACTGCCGGAGCAATCTGTGCCACAACCCGTACATCCGGATCGGAAAGAGCATCCCAGACTTCATCCATATTTGTACGGATGGAAATAGCTCCTGTCGGGCAGTATACCCGGCACTGGCCGCAGTTGACACACTGAGTTTCGGAAATTTTCTTATTAAATGCCGGCATAACCATGGCATCGGTACCGCGGAAAGCGAAACCTAAAGCGCCGATTCCCTGCAGTTCTTCGCAGGCACGTACACAGTCACCGCAAAGGATACATTTATTGGGATCCCTGACAATGGAAGGAGAACTGAAATCCAGCTCTCTTGGTTCCCTGGTATTTTCAAAGCGGATTTCATGAACGCCCAGACGATGCGCCAGTTCCTGTAAAATACATTCTCCGCTCTTTACACAGGTAGTACAGTCTCTGCAGTGAGCCGCCAGTAATAATTCAACAATCAGCTTTCTGTATTTTTTAACTCTTCCGGAGTTGGTGTAAATTACCATTCCGTCTCTCGGCTCTTCGGAACAGGAAGCAAAAGTTCTTCCTCTGTCGTCTTCCACCGTACACAGACGACAGGCTCCGAAGGTTGAAACTTCTGAATGATAGCAAAGTGTCGGTATATTAATTCCGGCTTTCCTGATAACAGAAAGCACATTTTTTTCATCGGTAAATTCTACTTTTCTACCGTCAATTATCATATGTCCCATATTGATCCTCCCTCCTATGCTTCCACATATATTGCATCAAATGCACAGTTGTCACGACAGGTATCACATTTAATACAAAGTTCGTTGTTAATTGTATAGGCTTTCTTGCGCACACCGGTAATCGCTCCAACCGGACAGTTCTTCGCACATTTTCCGCAGCCTTTACAAAACTCTGGATTAATATGGAATTGACGCATTGCAGTACATACTTTCGCCCTGCACTTTTTATCTACAATATGTTCTTCGTATTCTTTCCGGAAACGTTTCAGAGTACTGATAACCGGAAGCGGAGCACTCTTGCCCAGTCCGCACAGAGCCATGCTCTTAACCATGGATGCCAGCTCTTCCAGCTGATCCAGATCTTCCATCTTGCCTTTGCCGTCTACAATCCGCTCCAGGATCTCCAGCATTCTCTTGGTACCTTCCCGGCAGGGAACGCATTTTCCGCAGGATTCTCTCTGAGTAAAGCTCATAAAGAATCTGGCCACTTCCACCATACAGGTGTTCTCGTCCATAACTACCAGACCGCCGGATCCCATGATTGCATCAAATTTCTTCACTGCATCAAAGTCCAGAGGCTGATCCAGATGTTCTTCTACCAGACATCCGCCGGATGGTCCGCCGATCTGAACGCCTTTAAATGCCGCGCCGCTTTTCAGTCCGCCGCCAATGTCATAAATAATATGACGCAGGGTGGTTCCCATAGGTACTTCAATTAATCCTGTATTTTCGATGGAACCGGTCAGGGAGAAAGTCTTCGTTCCCGGACTTCCCTCTGTTCCGATCGTACGGAACCAGTCGGCGCCTTTCAGAATAATATTCGGTACATTAGCATAGGTTTCTACGTTATTTAATACCGTAGGCTTCTCAAAAAGCCCTTTCTCTACTGTACGGGGCGGTTTTACACGAGGCATACCGCGGTTTCCTTCGATAGATGCAGTCAGGGCAGAACCTTCCCCACAGACAAATGCTCCGGCTCCCCGGTTAATATGTAAGCGGAAACTTACGTCCGTTCCCATAATATGATCGCCTAAAAGTCCGTATTCCTCTGCCTGGGCAATGGCCATCCGCAGTCTCTTAACGGACAGAGGATATTCTGCACGCACATAGATATAACCTTCCTGAGCTCCTACTGCATAGGCAGCCAGGATCATACCTTCTATCATTTTATAGGGATCCCCTTCCATAACGGAGCCATCCATAAATGCTCCCGGGTCTCCCTCGTCGCCGTTACATACTACATAACGGGTTTTTTCCGGCTGTCTGGCTACCTGTCCCCATTTCTTTCCAGCGGGGAAACCGGCGCCTCCTCTTCCTCGTAAACCGGATTTGCTGACTTCGTCAATCACTTCCTGAGGAGTCATTTCAAATAAAGCTTTGGAAAGGGCTGAAAAACCGCCTGCTGCAATATATTCATCAATGGATTCCGCATCAATTTTTCCGCAGTTTTCCAGCACAATTCTGGTCTGCAGTTTTAAGAAAGGAATATCATCGGGGTGAGGACAGACTTCATTATTGCTGCTGTAGAAAAGTCTTTCCACCGGAATTCCCTGAAGGACGGTTTTTTCTACAATTTCTTTACAGTCTTCCACCTGTACTTTTACATACTGATAATCATAGGGTTCAATCCGCATGAGGGGTCCCAGTTCACAAAGTCCCTGGCATCCTGTTTTCGCAACGTGTAAATGAGGAATATCCTTCTGCATTTCGATGGTAACTCCCTCTACGTCCTTACACAAAACAGACATTTCATCGTATATTTTCTGGGCGCCAGACGCCATACAGCCAGTACCGCAGCAGATAAGAACACGGCAGGTATAAGAATCCAGATGTTTCTGTACCGCTTCTTTCTGAGTAATTAAAGCTTCCTTACTGGTTATATTCATTTACTTTCACCTCTCAATTCCTCTAATAATTCAACGGCTTTTTCTGGTGTCATTTTCGGATGTACTTCATCATTTACAGTCAGCGTCGGAGCCAGACCGCAGGCTCCCAGACAGGAAACGGTTTCTACTGTAAAGAGCATGTCGTCTGTGGTATGTTTTTTATGGCTTAATCCCAGCTCTTTCATCATCGCTTCTTTGACCGGCATAGATTTACGCACATGACAGGCTGTTCCATCACAGACTTTAATAATGTACTTTCCTTTCGGCTCAAAAGAAAAATTCTCGTAAAAAGTTGCCACACTGTAGGCCTTTGCTTCTTTCACGCCGATCTCTTTTGCCACATAAGTCAGGAGCTCTCCCGGCAGATAGCGATATTCTGCCTGTATGTCCTGCATAATCGGAATCAGAGAAGCAGCTTTTCGTCCATAATGTTCAATGATCTCGTCTGCCTTTGTGTAATAAGACTGGTCTAACATTATTTTCCCTCCTTAAACTTTAATATTTCGCTGTTTCATTTTTTTACTTTTTTCATTTGCATGTACAAATCAAACATATATAGTAATTTTATTATACCTTATCTTGTATTTTTCCACAACAACTTTCCTTGATTTTCATCAAAAAAACGACAAAAATGCCAAGGAAAACCGTTGCTTTCTCTTCTTTTTTCCTATATTATAAGAAATTGAATAAGACTAAATTGATACGGTTTAATAGGAATAAAGGAGTGAAGAACTATGATGAGAGGTCTTGATACGCCGCTGAAACAGATCCGGCGTAAAATATTTTCTGAAATAGCCAGAATCGGATTTGAGTCTTCCGATGATACCCTGATTCAGGATATTGAAGCAATCCCTTATAATATAGTAGAAGAAAAAGCGAAATACCGGGATAGTATTTACCGGGAGAGAGCCGTTGCCAGCGAGCGCGTCCGTCTGGCTATGGGAATGTCCCTTCGTCCGGAAAACCGGGCGGTTCACCTGACCAATGGCATTGAAGCCAGCAACATAGACGAGAAATATTATGAACCGCCTCTGATGCAGGTGATTCCTTCTGCCTGCGCTGCCTGCGCGCCTAACAAATACGAAGTCAGCAATATGTGCCGGGGCTGCGTGGCTCATCCCTGCCTTCTGGCCTGTCCCAAGGGAGCCATTTCCATGGTAGACGGAAAATCCCATATCGATCAGAGCAAATGTATCAAATGCGGCCGGTGTAAAAGTGTCTGTCCCTACGATGCCATTTCTCATAAACAGCGTCCCTGTGAACTGGCCTGCGGAGTAAAAGCCATTACCAGCGACGAACAGGGGCGCGCTAAAATTATAGATGATAAATGTGTTTCCTGCGGTATGTGTATGGTAAGCTGTCCCTTCGGAGCCATCTCTGATAAATCCCAGATCTTCCAGCTTGCCCACGCCCTGCGGGAAGGTACGGAAATCATCGCCGAAGTGGCTCCTGCCTATATTGGTCAGTTCGGAAAAGAGGTAACTGCGGGAAAATTTCATACGGCACTGCGGAAGCTGGGCTTTTCCGATGTTTATGAAGTTGCTTTAGGCGCAGATATTGGCGCAGTTACCGAAGCCCATCACTATGCATCCAAAGTAAGTACGGGAGAACTTCCCTTCCTTCTTACATCCTGCTGCCCATCCTGGTCGGTCATGGCAAAGAAATTCTTCCCGGACATTATTGATAATATCTCCCGGGAACTGACACCTATGGTGGCCACTGCCAGAAAAGTAAAACAGGATCATCCTTCTGCCAAAGTGGTTTTCATCGGCCCCTGTGCCTCCAAAAAGCTGGAAGCATCCCGTACTTCTGTAAGAAGCGACGTAGATTTTGTGATTACTTTTGAAGAGTTAAACGGACTGTTTGATGCCAAAAACATCGTTCCCGCTGACTGCGAAGACGATGTATCCTCCCATCTGGCAACGGCTGCCGGACAGGGATATGCTGTGGCCGGAGGCGTTGCCGGCGCCATAGAAGCCTGCCTGAAAGAATATTATCCGGACGTTCCTGTTCATATTGAACACGCAGAAAGTCTGGCTGACTGTAAAAAGATGCTTACCCTGGCAAAAGCGGGAAAACTAAACGGCTGCATGATTGAGGGAATGGCCTGCCCAGGCGGCTGCATGGGCGGAGCCGGAACCAACGTGGCCTTCCGCGACAGTTCCAAGGCTCTGAAAAAATATGTTTCTTCTTCGGAAGAAAAAATACCGGCCAAAGAACTGGAAGATATTCAACTGGATTAATTCTGCTTTATGAGGAGGGATACTTATGATCGATCCCAATCATCTGTGCATGGGCTGTATGAAAGCCCTTCCGGCCGATGCACAGATCTGTCCCCACTGCGGGTTTGAGGAAAAAGAATACAGAAATCTTCTCAGCCTTAAAATCCTTCCCCCAAAGACGATTTTAGAAGGAAAGTATCTCCTGGGGAAGGTGCTGGGAGAAGGGGGCTTCGGTATCACCTATCTGGCCTGGGATTTGAATCTGGAGATCCCTCTGGCCATTAAAGAATACTTTCCCAACGGACTGGCTACCCGCAGCTGTCAGGGAAGCCAGTACTCTCTTTCTATCGTCAGCGGCTCCCTGAAGGAAAACTATGATCACGGCCTTTCGCGGTTCGCCGACGAGGCCAGAACCCTTGCACGCCTTCAGAAGTTCCCGGGGATCGTCAATGTCCGGGATTTCTTCTTTGCCAACGGCACCGGTTATCTGGTCATGGACTATATTAAGGGAATGCATGCAGGCGCCTTTGTAAAGACTAACGGGCCCTTTACTGAAAGCAGCGCCCTCTCCATTATGAAACCCTTGATGAACTCTCTGAGGGAAGTCCACAAACTGGGAATGATTCACCGGGACATCAGCCCGGACAACATCCTCTGTGACGCCTCCGGAACTCTCACCCTCATCGACTTCGGTTCTGCCAGAATGTCCACGGGAGAAGAGACCAAGAGCCTGACTATTCTTCTGAAACGGGGCTATGCGCCCTTTGAACAGTACCAGTCCCGGGGACATCAGGGACCCTGGACGGATATTTATGCCCTTTGTGCTACTTTATACTATATGATGTCAGGAAAAGTCCCCCAGGAATCCATTGAACGGATTACTGCGGATCAACTTGTCCCTCTCCAACAGATAACCAACGGAAAAGTCTCTCTGCAGACTTCCCTGGTTATCCAAAAGGGGCTTTCCTTAAAGGCCTCTGACCGTTACCAGAATCTGGATGATTTCATGAAAGATCTGTATCCTGAGAAGAAGTCAGATCCTCCGCCAAAGCCCTGTTCCAATCAGAAAAAGCCTCAGCAAAACTCCGAATCTTTCCATCAGAATCTGGATGATTTTATGGAGAACTTGTCCCCCAAGAAGCAAGAAGAAAAGAGCGGACGGAAATCAGAATCTTTTAAATGGGTGGCAGGGGGATTCTGTCTTCTGCTCCTTGTATGTATCCTGGTTGTGGTCTTACCCTCCCTGTCAACAGAGGAACCGGAATCTTCTTCGGAAGACTGGACAGTGGATGAAACTGCTTCCGTTCCGGAAACAGACTCCGCCGGGGATAACTCTGACGATACTCCGGCAGATTCCTCTATCCTGGAACTGAGCGGATATCTGGGCAAGCCCATTGAGGAACTTACCGCAGCACTTCCCACATCTCTGGAATGGGAAAAAAACTATAATAAGTATTACAGAGTACAGGATGAGAATAACAACATTCTGGCAGTTGACACAGAGAACGATATCTGCTATCGCATCTATTCGTCTCTTCCTGATACGTCTGTCTTTCAAATTGAACCGAAAACCAGTACGGCGGAAGAAGTCTTTCTGTATTTTAGAGATAACGGTTTTGAAATAAACAGCTCTCTTTCCGATTCTTCCTCTTATTATGCAGTTTCCGAGAGCACGGGTATAACTGTTATTGTTAAATTTAATCAGGAAGGCACAGTACGTTCTGTTACCATTAACAATTAATCCATTTCCAGTCACTTTTAAGGAGGAATACCTATGCTCGATCCCAACCATTTATGTATGGGCTGTATGAGAAACATGGGGGCGTCCCGCTCTGTCTGCCCCTACTGTGGGTTTCAGGAAAACGAATATATCTCCCGGCTCAGTCCTAAAATTCTTCCCCCAAAGACAATTTTAGAGGGAAAGTATCTCCTGGGAAAGGTATTGGGGGAAGGCGGCTTCGGCATCACTTATCTGGCCTGGGATCTGAATCTGGAGATTCCTCTGGCCATCAAGGAATACTTTCCAAACGGCCTTGCCAGCCGAAGCTGTTATGGAAATCAGTGCTCCCTTTCCATTGTCAGCGGTTCCCTGCGTTCTAATTATGAGCACGGACTTCAGCGGTTCGCCGACGAAGCCAGAACTCTCGCCCGTTTACAGGTCCCTTTTCGGAACAAGAGGCCTTGTCCATTATGAAACCACTCATTCAATCCCTTCAGGAAGTCCACAAACTGGGGATGATCCACCGGGACATCAGCCCGGATAATATCCTTCGGGAAACATACGGAAATCTTATCTTAATTGACTTCGGATCCGCCCGAATGTCCACGGGAGAGGAAAGCAAAAGCCTGACCATTCTTCTGAAACGGGGCTATGCTCCTTTGGAGCAATATCAGTCTCACGGACGCCAGGGCCCATGGACAGACATTTACGCCCTTTGCGCCACCCTTTATTATATGATGTCGGGAAAAGTCCCCCAGGAATCCATTGAACGGATTTCTGAAGATCAGCTTGTACCTCTGCATGTAGTCACCGAAGGAAAAGTATCTCCGGAAACTTCGCGGATCATTCAGGCAGGGCTTGACTTGAAGGCTTCCAACCGTTATCAGAATCTGGATGCCCTTATCAAAGATTTGTACCCGGAGAAAAATCCCGTTCCCGAGAAGTCCCCTGAAGAAAAACAGGTGTCTGTATCTGAAACCTATAACCAAAGGAACGACAGACAAACCTTCAAAATCTCTAAATGGCTGGGCATATGTCTTCTGTTCTTTTTTATATTAGGTATCGCTTTGCGGAACTTATCGTCTCCTGAAGAGTTGGAGGACTATATTGGACGGCCTGTAAATGAGATTTTGGATTCTTCTCGTATTTCTTTAGAAGCACAGGAAGGAACAGCTCATGACATTGCCAATGATGTAACTATTTATTCAACAAATAACGGCGAAGAACTCACTGTTGAGAGCAGGGACGGGATTTGCAGACGTATTTCCTCTTCTCGCTCAGATACTTCTATTCTTCAAATCATTCCCCAGGATACAAGCTTAGAGGATGTGCGCGTATATCTTAAAGAGGCAGACTATGAAATTGATAGACCAGAATCTTTTTATCCTGTTCCCTCTTTTATCCATGCAGTGTCCCAAAATGGGGAAGGAGAATTTGTAATATATGTTTATTTCGATAAAAATGGAGTGACCAGTTCTGTTTCTTTCAGCACAAAAGAATAATACGGAAGTACGGAAGGTCAGAAACACATTGTTGTTGCAATAATCATATCTATTTGCTATTCTATCCTTAATATGTTATCCGTATAGGGCGGGGGCAGTTTATATCTGATGAGATATGGAAGTCAATTACTACAGGTAATTAGAACTGGAAATGTAAGCCTA
>ERZ1643250.700-NODE-700-length-33295-cov-5.899188_pt1 | contig 33295 bp, 22 predicted proteins | sample MGYA00579262_ERZ1643250 | MGnify/ENA primary metagenome ERZ1643250 (study PRJEB29033, sample SAMEA4952265) | chicken gut metagenome | biome: Broiler Chicken; feature: Gastrointestinal Tract; material: Caecum | place: Ireland | collected 2018 | study: Broiler...
GACAGGAAGGCGCGCTCGCGCGAGCCCATCACGGCCAAGCTCGTTGCCAACCTCATAACGTCTGCAGGTGCAGACAGGGTGCTCACAATGGACCTTCACTGCATGCAGATTCAGGGTTTCTTCGATATTCCTCTCGATAACCTCATAGGCGGCCCCACGCTCTATAACTACTTCAAACCCAAGGTAGACGATAATTTCGTCGTGGTTTCCCCCGATATCGGTTCGGTATCGCGCGCAAGAAAGGTTGCCGCCCGCATGGACGCAAAGATGGCGATAATCGATAAACGCCGTCCCAAGGCGAACGTGATGGAGGTAATGAACATAATCGGCGACGTCGAGGGCAAAAACTGCCTCATGGTCGACGACATGATTGACACGGCCGGCACGATAGTGCAGGGCGCAAAGGCTCTCAAAGAGGCAGGCGCCAAAGAGATATACGCCTGCTGCTCGCACGGCGTTCTCTCGGGCCCCGCAATCGAAAGGCTGGCTTCCTCGCCCATACAGGAACTCGCCATTCTCGATACGATAAATATCCCGCAGGAGAAGATGCTCCCGTCGTTTAAAATTATCTCCACGGCGCCCATCTTCGCATCTGCAATCGAAAACGTATATCTCGACAAACCCATGTCGAAAATTTACGACTGATAAAACATGCGCCACAGTATCCGCTGTGGCGTTTTGAATAAAACAGGATTTCCGCCAGAACAGCGCAGCGTTATACGGGTGTGTTTTTGCGGCGGACAGGTTGTTTATATTTTATGTATATAATAGTGGGGCTTGGCAATCCCGAAGAAAAGTATGCCAAAACCTTTCACAATATGGGTTTCAACGCCGCGGCAGACGCGGCGGCGCTTTTGGGCGCAAAATTCAAAAAAAAGGAGTGCTCCTCGTATATAGCCGAGGCGTACGTAAACGGCGAAAAGGTGATAATAGCCCGCCCGCTCACCTATATGAATTTAAGCGGCGTGGCGGTAAAGCAGCTCCTCAAAAAATACGGCGCCGCGCCCTCGCAGCTCGTCGTCATGTACGACGATTTCGATATCCCGAAGGGGCACATAAGAATACGCCCCTCGGGCAGTGCGGGCACGCACAACGGAATGCGCTCGGTTATTGCCGAAACAGGCACGCAGGACTTTGCGCGCATACGCATAGGCATACGCGACCCGGAGGTGAACATACCCATAATCAACTACGTTCTCTCCGAAGTGAGAAAGGAAGATTACGAGTTGTTTATCGCCGCGTGCGGCAAGGCGGCAGAGGCGGCGGTGGAGCTTGCTAAGGGCAGACCCGTCGACGAAGTGATGACAAAATTCAACAGGTAATGGAAAAATTGTTTACGGCGGGGAAATGCGCCGTACGGTAACCGATTTGAAGAGAAATTTTTTCAGTTACGAAAATTTAGGGGGCGAGTACCTCGCCCTTTCGCAGGACTTCCGCCTCGGCGTGCCGACGGCGGTTTTCGGCGTGTCGGAACCGCACAAATATCTCACGGCTTCGCTCTGCCGCGGGAAAATGCTCTACGTCACCGCCGACAACGTTTCGGCGCGCAAGGCGGCGGAGGCGCTCACCACCCTCACGGGCGAAGAGGCTGTGCTCCTCACCGCCAAAGACGACGTGCTTTTATACAAAGAGGCGGTCTCGCGCGACGCTCTCTTTTCCAGGCTTTCTGCGGCGGATAAAATTTATTCGGGTGCGCGCGTGATAGTCTGCGACATAGAGGCGGCAATGCAGCTTTTCCCGCAAAAGGGTGGCAGCATTTTGCTGTCGGCGGGCAAAGATTACGATTTTACGCGGCTCCCCGCCGACCTCGTTTCAATGGGTTACACCCGCGAATACGAGGTAGAGGCGAAGGGCAGTTTCGCCGTGCGCGGAGATATCCTCGATATCTTCCCTATAAACTGCGAAAATCCCGTAAGGGTTGACTTTTTCGGCGACACGGTCGAAAAGATACGCCCCTACGACGTTGTGTCGGGCGAAAGGCTTACCGAGGTCGCCTCGCTTAAAATTGCCTGCGCCGCCGAAACGGCGATTGAGCCCGAAGACCTGCCCGCCGTGAGGCGCGCCTTAGCCGAGGGGCTCAAAAAATTCCCCGATATAAAGGCATTCGGCAGGGCGAGGACTATAGCCGACGAACTTTTGTCGAAGGCGGAGGGAGGCGCGCCGTTTGCGGGCGCGGCGTACCTTATGCCCGTACTTTCAAACACGAAAACGCTGTTCGACGCGCTCTCTCCCGACACGGTGATATATTTTGACGAGTGCAAACTCATAAACGACAGGATAGAGGGAATATATTCCGAGCACGAAAACCGCTTCAAGGAGCTCAAAGCGGGCGGCGAAGCCTTCGATTTTTCATTTGAACAGCTCATTCCGAAGGATAAATTCTATTCATATCTCGGCGCTTACAACGGTGTTTCGTTGCAGACCTTTTTCGGCAGTACGTTCTTTTTCAAGCCGCTCAAAACCTACACTCTGCACTCTACGCCCGCGCCGTCCTATCTCAATTCCTTTGCCGACGTGCTCACCGATGCGCGCAACTGGCTCAAAGGCGGCTACCGCGTGCTTGCGTTTACCGGTTCTGCGGCTCGCCGCGAAAAGCTTGCGCAGACCTTTATAGACGAAGGACTGCCCGTAAATCCCGTGCCCGACAACCTTACCGCCCTGCGCGGAATTGCAATCTCTTCGGAGGAGCTCGCGCACGGACTCGTCCTGCACGAATGCAAGCTCGTAATTTTAGGCAGCGGCGATTTATATACAAAGTCCGCAGTCACCCGCCGCATACGCCGCCGTCGCGGCGACATGTTCACCGCGCCCGAGATAGGGCAGTACGCCGTGCACGAAAAGCACGGCATAGGCAAAATAACGGGCACCCAGAAGATTGAAACGACCGACGGCATAAAGGAATACATCTCCATAGAGTACAGGGGCGGCGACGTCCTCTACGTACCCGTGGAGCAGATGGATATACTCTCGAAGTATGTCGGGCAGGACAATCCCGCGCTCTCGAAGATAGGCGGGGCCGAATTCGAAAGGATAAAGGAGCGCGTCCGCCAGTCGATAAAGAGCATGGCGTTCGATTTGAAGGAACTCTATGCAGAGAGGAGCAAGAAAAAGGGCTACCGTTTCCCCGAAAACGCCGTCATGATGCAGGAATTCGAGGACGCCTTTCAATATGAGGAAACGCCCGACCAGCTCAGTTCGATAGCCGAAATAAAGGCGGACATGTGTTCCGACAAGGTTATGGACAGGCTCTTGTGCGGCGACGTCGGCTACGGCAAAACTGAGGTTGCGCTCCGCGCGGCATATCTGTGCGTGCTCGGCGGAAAGCAGGCTGCGATAATGTGCCCCAGCACCATTCTTTCCGAACAGCACTACAACACCGCGTGCGCGCGCTTTGCCGAATTCGGCGTGCGCGTCGAAAAGCTCAACCGCTTCAAAACGCCAAAAGAACAGCAAAAAACGCTCAAAATGCTTGCAAACGGCGATATCGACCTCATTATCGGCACGCACAGGCTGCTCTCCGACGACGTAAAATTTTACGATTTGGGGCTTCTCGTCCTCGACGAGGAACAGCGCTTCGGCGTGGAGCACAAAGAGAAGATAAAGCACATAAAAAACGATATCGACTGCCTGACGATGACGGCTACGCCCATTCCGCGCACGCTGCACATGTCGCTTTCGGGCATAAGGGATATAAGCACTATAAACACCCCGCCGCAAAAGCGTATGCCCGTGCAGACTTACGTCGTGGAGGAGACCGAAACGCTCATACGCGACGCGTGCGTGAGGGAACTTTCGCGCGGGGGACAGGTGTTTATTCTGTATAACAGGGTGGAGACCATCTCCACGTTCGCGGGGAAGATTGCAGAGATTGTGCCCGAAGGCAAGGTGTGCTACGCCCACGGCAGAATGGAAAAAGACCTTCTGGAAGGCAACATGATGGCCTTCTACAAGGGTGAAAAGAATATACTCGTAACCACGACCATAATCGAAAACGGCATCGACCTGCCCAACGCAAATACGATTATTGTGATAGATTCCGACAGGCTCGGCATATCCCAGCTCTATCAGCTCAGGGGCAGGGTGGGCAGAAGCAACCGCCTCGCGCAGGCATATTTTACTTACAAACCCGAAAAGGTTATGACGAGCGACGCCGCGGCGCGCCTCAAAGCCATAATGCAGTTCACCGAACTCGGTTCGGGCTTCAAAATTGCCATGCGCGACCTTGAAATACGCGGCGCCGGCAACGTGCTCGGCGCGGAACAGCACGGGCATATGGATAAGGTCGGTTACGAACTCTATTCAAAGATGCTCAAAGAGGAGCTCTCGGGCGAGAGCGCGGCTACCGTCGAACTCGACATAAAGGCGACGGCGTACATTCCCGAAAATTACATAGAGTCGCCCGCGGGCAGAATGGACTGCTACAAGCAGATAGCCGAGATACGCACGGTGGACGACTACAAGCGCGTTTGCCTCTCTATAGAAGAGAACTACGGCAACATGCCCGACGAAGTTTTAAACCTTCTCATCATAGCCGTGATGAAGGCGTACGCCTCCAGGTTCTCCGTCGGGAAAATAGGCGTAAGCCATAAGGAGGCATATCTCGAATTCACGTCGCTTACAGCGCTCGGCGATAAGCGGCTGAGCGCGGCTATGGACGAATACGCGCGCAGAATTCACGTTTCGATGACGGGCTCGCCCAGAATCAATTTCGAGCCCCGCGCAAACCCTGCCAAAACGATGCTCGAAATGACAAAATTTTTAAAATTTGCGGCAAGTTTCACCTAAAATTTAGAAAAATGATTTGCTATACCGCTTAAATTATTATATAATGATATATGTGTTTGTGCGCGCCTTGCGCGCTTATACAAAACGCAGGATACTGTGCGGAGAAACTTTAATGAAAAAGAGAACTAAAATTCTGTCTTTAATAACGGCGGGGGCAATCGCGTGCACCGTAACGCTCGCGGGCTGCTCGCTCGTAACCGCAAATTCGCAGGCGGATATGGAGCAGACAATCGCCGAGGTCGATATCAGCAAGTCTGAAAGTTTAAGTTCCGACCTTTCGGTATATACGGGTGCCATATCTTCAGGCACTTCAATCAAAAAGCGCGAACTTGTCGCCTATTTCCTCAACTCCGGCTCGGAGTTGGTCAATAACGGCAGCACATACGGCGAAGCGTTCGCGACGCTTGCCGAGTCGCTCGTAAATAACGCCATTCTCGTTCAGTATGCAACGCTCGCAACGCTGCAGCAGATGGTAGAAGACCCCGATTACACAGCTTTTTCAACTGCGGAAGCCGCTGTTGAATGGTTCAACGGGCTGGAGTCCGACGCCGCAAGGTACGAGGCTCTCCTTACTTATCAGGCGACGGTAGACGAATACACGGGGGAGGACGACGTAAACTATGTCAGCCTCACGCAGTATTCTATGATGCTTTCGCTCAACAACGCCATCGACAGCTATGAAGAGAGCATTCTGAATATCGATTCTTCAAACGACACGTCGTCGGCGACTTTGCCCGACGGGGTGGATACGGAAGTCGAAAATTTCTATCCCGTAAATGACGACGGGACGCTCAAATACGGCGTTTACACCGGTTACGACGGGTACCTTCTTCGCCCCGACAGCGGCATCTATGCCGACGACGCGGTGGAGGGAACGACGAAGTGGACGCGCAGGCAGGCTTACAATACCTTTATCCAGGTGCTCGACGCAAACTACCTCATAACCGATGACGACGACGTGAGTGACGTATGGAACCTCAATTACGTTCAGAGCGACTATGTGAGCATGCTCAAACAGCGTATGCTCAGCAATTATTACACGCTCTATGAAAATGAGCTCGAGCAGAGCATCGAGGCCGACGGCTACGCCTATGTTGCGGAGAGATACAGAGAACTTCTCTCCCAGCAGTCCTCCGACTACGGCACTTCGCTTTCAAATTTCGAAACCGCGATGGGCAACATGTCGGACACCTCTTTCATTCTCTACGCTCCCGACACGAGCGACACGCAGAATAAATTCGGATACGTTTATAACATTTTGCTGCCTTACAGCGCACAGCAGACGCAGCAGCTCACAGCTCTTTCCTCCCTGCGCGATAACGACGTTATCACTGAGGACGAATACTATCAGTACCGCAACGATATCCTCAAAAACATAACGACCACCGACCAGCGCTCTGCCTGGTTCAACGGCGGCGCGGATTACAGTTTCGACGCGACCGGCAGCGGAATTACCTACTACACCGGCGGCAATTCCGACCGTAATATTCTGTTCTTTGAAAACAATCTTCTGAATACCGACAGGTACGAAATTATTTCAAAATACGACGGCCGTTATACCTATAACGGTATAGCGATAAAAAACAACGATGACGAAAGCTATACGCTCATTCCGAACACGCTCACAATCGACGATATGCTCGGAGAGTTCGAGGGATACCTTGAATTCGTGCTCGGCAGCGATGCGGTAAGCTACGGTTACAGGGCGGCAGACGGCACTTTTACCGCTACCGACAGTTCGGCTTATTACTCAATCGGCAACTTCAGGGTCGACGAAACCGACGAAAATTCTGAGATTGACTATTCCAAGTTTATGTATGCCTGCGGCAAGGTCGACCTCGGCACATTCGTTGCGTCTGACCTCATGAACGAAAACTCTTCGTACTACAAAGCGATGAGCGCAGTCAACGAACTTCAGTACGCATACACAACCGATACGGGCGTGCTCTCCGAGTATGTCGGCTACACTGTAGGCGCATACACGACCAGCTATATCAAAGAGTTTGAGTATGCTGCACAGTACGCCATACGCGAGGGTGGCGAGGGGACGTTCGTCGTATGTGCGGGCGACTATGGCTGGCACCTCATATACGTGACTTACGTTATCAATGCCGATGAAAACGGCGAGGTGTACGACGTCGACTGGTCGAAGATAACGCAGGAGGGAACGTTTGAGTACAACTTCTACGAGATGCTCAAATCTTCCGACCTCGAGAATGCTTCTTCAAGACACCAGCGTGAAATCCTGCAGTCGCTCTACCAGACCGACAGTTCCGTCGTGTTCTATGAGGACAGATACAGCGACCTCACGAGCATAACGACTACAGGTTCCTCGTCTTCGTCCACAACCTAATCTGCATAACTTAATCAGATTGATTCAAAAGCCGCGCTTTATGCGCGGCTTTTTTAGTATATAAAATAAAAGTAAAAAACTGTAATCACGCCCCCTTTTAAAGGAGTAACAGTCCATTTTTTGTCCCCCTTTTTAAAGGGGGAATTAAAGGGGGATTTCATCTCTTTAATGTGCGGGCGTAGTGCCGCTCTGCCGTTTCCCGCAAACGGAAGAGCGGGATGTGGCACGCGAAGCGTGACGAAAGGGTAGAAGTTTAAACGAAATTATAAAAACTGAACTGTCGTATTTTTTCATTCATCGGCACATATGCCTCAACCAACGCATAAAATACGGCGAATAAACGGGCGACTGCGTTCATATATTTATAGAAGTATATAACTTATTTCATGGAATTATATGACGGTTTTTCAGGCGCTTATTTTAGGACTTTTGCAGGGGCTTACCGAGTTTCTTCCCGTATCTTCGAGCGGGCATCTCGTGCTTGCCCAAAGGCTGATGAACGTGAATATAGGCGGCGCGGATATGCTTTTCGATTTAACTCTGCACCTCGGCACGCTTTTTGCCGTTTGCGTTGCGTTCCGCAAGCAGATTGCCGCGCTCTTTAAAAGACCGTTTAAAACGCTTTTATATCTTATTGTCGCAACGATTCCCGCCGCGCTCGCGGGGCTTCTTTTGGGCGATTTGGTCGACGAGGTGTTTTTCGGCGGCGCCTATCTCGCGCTCGGGTTCGCCCTTTCCGCCGCTCTGCTCGCCGCAGCGCAGATTCGGGCTAAGAGAACGGAGGGGGTGCCGCCGCTGAAATTCGGGTGTGCGGCGTGCATGGGAATTGCGCAGGCTGTCGCCATAATACCGGGCATATCGCGCAGCGGCGCAACGGTCGCGGCGGGTATACTCTCGGGCGGCAACAGGCAAAACGTTGCCGATTTTTCCTTCCTTTTAAGTATTCCCGTAATTCTCGGCGGTTTTGCCGTAACTCTGTTCAAGGGGCTGCACAGCGGCGAGCTGTACTCGGCATTTGCCGCTGTGGGCGAAGGTTTCGGCTGGTGTGTGGCGGTTAGCGTCGCCGCATCTGCCGCGGCCGGCCTTTTTGCGATAAAAATAATGCTCAGATGCGTGTCGGAGGCAAAATATACGCCCTTCATAGTTTATCTGTGCATTCTTGCCGCAACCTGCATTGCACTCAGATTTACAGGCATTCTTTGAACGTAATGCGGTTAAAAAGCCGTCCGCGTGCAGCGGGCGGCCTTTTATATGTATAAATATTATGCGGTTACCATAAAATTGACGGGGTGAGCGCCGCTCACCCCGCAAATATGTGCAAAATATTTGCGTTTTTACTCAATATATTTTATAATCGATAGTGTAGCCGTGTGCTGACAGCTTTTAACACCCGGCTAACCAACCGCGCAAAGCGCGGAATAAAACGGAGATGTTATGCAGGAGATTTTATCGGTACAGAACCTCAAAAAACAATTCAGGCTCTCGTACAAACAGCAGAAACTGCAACGCACCGATAAAAAGGTGCTCACCGCCGTGGACAACCTCTCGTTTACGGCGTACAAAGGTGAAATTTTCGGACTGCTCGGCCCGAACGGCGCAGGCAAAACGACTACGCTTCGCATGCTCGCAACGCTTATCACGCCCGATTCGGGCGACGCGTTTATCGACGGATACAGCGTCGTGAAGCAGCCGGACGAGGTGCGTTCGCGCATAGGTTTTCTCACGGGCGAGCTCAAACTCGAAGATTTTTTTACGCCGAACTATCTCTTTAACTTTTTCAGCGAGCTGTACGGCGTGCCCGAGGACGTCCGCGCGCGCAGAAAACGCGAGCTCTTTTCACGCTTCGGCATAGACAGGTTTGCCGAAGTAAAGCTTGCCAACCTCTCGACGGGCATGAAGCAAAAGGTTTCGCTCGTAATTTCCGTGGTAAACGACCCCGATTTTATAATCTTCGACGAGCCTACAAACGGGCTCGACGTGCTCACCGCAAAAACGGTAACCGACTTCCTTGCCGAACTCAAAGCGCAGGGGAAAACGATTATTTTGTCCACTCACATTTTCAGCCTCGTCGAAAAAATATGCGACAGAGTAGGCATAATAATCGACGGCAGGCTCGCCGCGCTCGACGCCGTTTCGGAGATTACTAAGGATAAGCCGCTCGAAGATGTCTTTTTCGATATCTATGCGCGTACTGTCGGAGGTGCGGTATGAGCAGGTTCAAGGGAATAATAGCCATAATAAAAAAGGAATTCGCCCGCTTCTTCCTCGACAGGCGCATGGTGCTCACAACGGTAATTCTGCCGGGACTTCTTATATACGTTGTCTATACTATAATGGGTTCGCTCGTTTCGGGAATTGCAGGCACAGGCGATTATACCGCCGCGGTGCGCAATATGCCCGCAAGCCTGTCACCCGTATTTTCGCAGATTGAGAGTTTTGAAATAACCGAAGCGACCGAAGATGACGACTACTACAAAACGCAGGTGCGCGAGGGCGGATTTGACATATACGTCGTTTTCCCCGAAGATTTCGACGAGGTAATAGCCGGCGCAGTCGGCGGCGCCGCTCCTTCGCAGACGCCCAACGTAGAAATTTATTACAGCTCTTCGGAAGACGGTTCGTCCGCCGCATATTCGGCCTTTTTGGCGGTGCTCGATACGTTTGAAGATTCGCTGACGAACATATTCGACGTAAACGCGCCGGGAGGTGAGTATGACCTTTCGACGACCTCCGTTACCAACTACATTTTAAGCGCGTTTGTGCCGATGGTGCTCCTTGTGCTTCTTTTCAGCGGCTGTATGTCCGTTGCGCCAGAATCCATTGCGGGCGAAAAGGAGAGGGGGACTTTTGCGACCATGCTCGTAACTCCCGTAAAGCGCTCGCACATAGCCGTAGGCAAGATAATAAGTTTAAGTTGCATCGCGCTGTTGAGCGGCATTTCGAGCTTTTTGGGTCTCATTCTCTCTTTGCCGAACCTTATGCAGGGAGTGTTCGACGGAATAGACCTTTCGATGTTCAACGCGGGGCACTATTTCATGCTGCTGGGCGTAATGCTCACGACCGTTCTGCTCCTCGTCGCGTTCATCTCCTGCGTTTCGGCGCTCGCAAAGAGCGTAAAGGAGGCGAACAGTTATGTCGGCCCGATGAATATTATCGTGATAGTGGTGGGACTGTTGTCGTCGCTCGTCGGCAACGCAACGTCGCCCTTTCTGTACCTCATTCCGATATACAACAGCGCAAGGTTCATAACCGACATAATGTCGCTCACAATCAACCCGCTCAGCCTGATATTTACGCTCGTGTCGAATTTCGTGTATGCCGCCGCGCTCGTGTTCCTTTTAACGCGGATGTTCAACAGCGAAAGAATTATGTTCAACAAATAAAAAAGCGGCGGAGGGCGCTTGTCTTAGCGCTCCCGCCGTTTTAAATAAGCACGATAAAAGCCGTCCGCGCAAAAATTGCGCGGACGGCTCTTTCGTCCAAAAAAACTGTGCAGTCTCTTTTGCCGCAACAAACCGAAGCGTTAAACTATGCAGGTGACTCCCGCAAAGCTACCTTATGGCACACCTTCGGACTGTTTAGTGCTGCTATATCCCTATCCTGACACGGTTCGCAGCTTCCGGTTGCATAAGACCTTGCGATCAACGCCCCTTACAGAGCGCGGCCTTCCATCTGCTGCGTCGAGAGAGATATTCAGTCCTGCTGTAGCGGATTGCAGGTACAGGGCACCGCTAACTCCCCACCTAGCACAGCTCATTTATTTTAGCAGAAATATTATTTTATTGCAAGCGTTTGTTTTATTTTTTTGCGCAAAATATGTAAAGGCTTGACTTTTTATGCGCCTTGTCCTAAAATCAAAGGGTAATAGTTTCGCCGCGGGGTTCGACTGCGGCGGCTGAACGGTAAAAGGAGAATTTTTTAAATATGGCTGAAAATTGTTCGCACGATTGCAGCTCCTGCGGCGAGGACTGCCCCTCGCGCGAGGGCGCGAGCCTCAAAAAACAGCCCCACGCCATGAGCGACGTCAAGCGCGTGATTGCCGTAGTCAGCGGCAAGGGCGGCGTAGGCAAATCGATGACGTGCGCACTGCTTGCGGCGGCTTCGCAGAACAAGGGCAACGTCACCGCCGTAATGGACGCAGACATCACGGGCCCTTCGATACCCAAAATGTTCGGCGTGCACGAGAGGGCGAGGGGTGACGAATTCGGCATCTACCCCTGCGTAAGCAAAGAGGGCGTGCAGCTCATGAGTATGAATCTCCTGCTTGAAAACGAGGACGACCCCGTCGTATGGCGCGGCGCGCTCATTTCGGGCACGGTGCTTCAGTTCTGGACGGACGTTATATGGCAGGGCGTAGACTATATGTTCGTGGATATGCCCCCGGGAACGGGCGACGTGCCGCTAACGCTCTTCCAGAGCATTCCCTTAGACGGCATAATCGTGGTAACCACCCCTCAGGACCTCGTCGGAATGATTGTTTCCAAGGCAATCAACATGGCGCAGATGATGAACGTACCCATTTTGGGCATCGTAGAGAATATGAGCTACCTCACCTGCCCCGACTGCGGCAGAAAGATAAGCGTGTTCGGCGAAAGCGTGGTAGATTCCATCGCGCTCGAACACAATATTCCCGCCGTCGCCAAAGTGCCTATCGACAGGAACCTCACCCTTGCCGCCGATTCCGGCAAGATAGAGGAGGTGGAGAACAACTATCTTGCTGACTTCTTCGACAAGATAGTTGCCGAGCTCAAAGACAAGCCCCTTGCCACGGCTCATAATACAAAGAAAGACAAGTAATTTTTACAAATGTTTTGCGGCGGCTTAAAAATTGTCGCCGCAATTTATATCGGTTGTAAATTTAATGTAAAAAAAGCCTCATACTCTCAATCCGCCGTTGACTTTCAAATGCCGCAGTGCTAAAATTGCTCTGTAAATGTGTGAACGGCGGGGGTGTGAAAAGATGGCTTACAGTATGGTTGCCTCGAACTACAGGCAGGAGGCAAGGGCGGCGATGAACGGCAGAACGGGTACGCTTGTGCTTGCCTACCTCATATATATGCTTATTACCGGCGTGCCTGTCGCTGCAGGTTTTTTCCCCGTGGTCGGCTCGATATTCGGCTCCATAGCGACAATTGTAATAACGGGACCCTTCTCGCTCTCCCTCGCGGCAATGACGCTGTGGGTAATAGAGCGCAGAATTATCTCCGTCGGCGACATATTCTATGGTTTCACCCGCTTTTTAACGGCTTTTTGCGCCTTTCTTATAAACAATCTGTTTATATTTCTGTGGTCATTGCTCTTAATAATTCCGGGAATTTTAAAGGCGTATTCCTATTCGATGACCTACTACATACTCGCTGACGACCCCAACGTAACTGCCGACGAAGCGCGCATCCGGTCGATGGAGCTCATGCGCGGCAACAGGTTCAGGCTCTTCTGCCTGCAGCTCAGCTTTCTCGGCTGGTTTATACTGTGCGCGCTCACGCTCGGCGTGCTCTTCATATGGGTAGGGCCGTACTACAACACGGCGGTCGCCTCATTTTATAAAAATATTCTGTATGAAGAGAGTCACTCGGGTGCGATGAGCGTTGCGTACGGCAGCGCCTACGGCGGCGCAAACCCCAATGCTGGCGCCTACAATGCGGACGGCTCCGCCGGGCCTTCCGGCGAGGAGGCGAATACAATCCCTTCCGCAGCTGATGACGGAGGGAGTGCAGCCGACGGGATTCTGGCCGAGGGAGAGGGGCTGAAAGAAGAGCCTCAAAGCGGCGGCGGAGAGGATGTGCATAACGGATAACGCGCGGATGATATAAAATCAAATGGCGGCGCGGCGACTTTAAAAAGTCGCCGCGCCGCCATTAATTTGCGCAGTTTTGCAATGTTCAGTCGTTTTCGTCCGGCAACCCGTTTTTTTCGGGCAGAAACTTCCAGTAGCGCACGGGCATGTAGCCCTTCATCTGCTTCTCGTGCGGGCGCTCCTTTATGTTAACGCTCGCGTAGTACTTTTTCCACAAATCCTCGAACACCTTTTCGTATTCCGAAAGGTAGATTTCAGCATTGCCGACGTCCGCCATAAACCACACGTTTCCGTCGCACAGCGCCGCTTTTTTCCTGTTTACGTCGTGAATGGCAAATTTCTGTTCGCCAAGCCTCGCTTTAAAGTGTGGCGCGAGCAGGTCGGTTATGTCGTTGTCGGGCGAATAGGGCGCGTACAGCGCCCCGCTTCTCGTTTCCATAAAGCGGATAAAGCCCTTCATTTTATGCACTTCGCCCGTCACGCGCGATATTATGTCGTTCATCTCAATGACCGTCGGAACCGACAGCATTCTGCGCACGGCGCGCCCGTTTTTTACTATCAGCTTTATATATTCGAACGCCGTCTGTTCTTTCAGCGCGTCGGCGCTTCTCAGCGCCAGGTCGATATCCCCCGCGGCGTATCTGTCGAGCTTGTCGAGTTTTGCGCGCACGCGCGCCGCCCGCTCGTCATCGCTTATAACGTTTATAACCTCGGTGTCAAAGCTGAGCTGCCTGTTTTTCTGCGACGTTACAACTGCCTCTTTCTCGGCGTAAGCGACAAATACGGCGGTGTAAAATCCTTCCGCCGTACCGTCGGTTAAAAATAGTTTCATAACTCCCCCGTGAGGGCGCTCAGTGCCGTTTCCGCAGTCGAGAACAGCGATAGCTGTTCGTTGCAGTTTTCGTCGACGCGGCTCTTTTCGTCGAGCAGAAGCGCCACCCGCGCGGCGTTTCCTTCAAAGCCGTAAAACTTGCCCTTGCACGTTATAAAGTGCTTCGCCCTCTTTAATACTATGCGCATTTTTGCAAGATTATCGAAGTCGAGCGCGGCAAATTTTCGCGCTTCGGTTATTTTGTAGGCGCTCTTTGCGCCTATCCCGGGCACGCGCAGCAGCATTTCGAGCGGCGCCCTGTTTATCTCCACGGGGAACAGGTGCATGTTTTTAAGCGCCCACGCGCATTTTGGGTCGTAATCGGGGCTGAGATTTTCGCCCTCGCCGCAGAGCTCGGCAACGTCGAATCCGTAAAAGCGTATCAGCCAGTCTGCCTGGTACAGCCTGTGTTCGCGCAACAGCCCCGCGGGGGTTGCGGGCAGCAGCGGGCTCTCTATCACGGGGATATAGGAGGAGTAGTAAACCCTTTTTAAATTCATGTGCCTGTAAAGGTATTCGGTCAGCCGAAGGATGTGCCCGTCGCTCTCGGGCGAGGCGCCCACAATCATCTGCGTGGTCTGCCCCGCAGGCAGCACGCGCCCGCGCTTAACCTTGTTTCCCCTGTCGTAAACCATTGCCGTCTGCAATTTTTTCATGGGGGTTATAAGGCTGTCTTTGGTCTTTTGCGGCGCGAGAAGTTTAAGCGATTTTTCCGACGGGAGTTCTATGTTGTAACTCATTCTGTCGACGTACTTCGCCGCCCGCATCGCAAGTTCGTCGTCGGCGTGCGGTATGCCCTTTAAGTGAATGTATCCGTTGAAATTATATTCTTTTCTGAGCTTTACGACTGTTTCCAAAAGCAGTTCCATAGTCCTGTTTGGCGTATCGAATACGGCAGAGGAGAGGAAGAGCCCCTCGATATAGTTGCGCTTGTAAAAGTTGATTGTAAGCGTGCAAATCTCGTCGGGGGTAATTCTCGCCCGTCTCACGCCCGAAGAGCGGCGGTTGGGACAGTATTCGCAGTCGTACAGACATTCGTTGCTCATGAGTATTTTAAGCAGGGAGATACACCTCCCGTCGGGGGTAAAGGAGTGGCAAATTCCCCCGACGGAAGCATTGCCCAGCCCGCCCTTTCTGTTCGCCCGATTTGAACCCGAGGACGAGCAGGACACGTCGTATTTGGCGCTTTCTGTAAGAATCTGTAAAGTCGTCGCGTCTAACATATCATGTATCCCGCATGGCAAATGTTGCGGCGTGCCTCCGCATTACCCGAAACAGCGGCGCACCGCCCGCAAACATTTGTTTATGGATGCATTATAGCACCCGAAAAGAGCTTTGTCAAACGTTTGTTTGTACTTTTATGTAAAAATTTTCCGGCAAAAATTTCCATATCTTGCGTGCTGCGGAGGGGGACGGCGGGAGCTTTTTAAACGAAGAAAATAAATTTCACTTATATTTCATTGTGATGTAAATTAAATTAAATATAATTGTGTTAAAAGTGTTTTAACAGCAGGCAGCTGAGGTTAAAATAAAATAAGGGCGCGCTGCGCCGTTTGTTTTTATACTACACCCAAAAGGCGGAAACAGTTATGAAAGTTCTCATTGTAGACGACGAAGAAATGATTAGGAACGTGCTCAAAGAGTACGTCGAGTTCGAGGGAAACGAGGCGTTCGAAGCGGCCGACGGCATGGAGGCTGTGAGAATGTGCCGCGACAACGATTACGACATAATTCTTATGGACGTGATGATGCCGCGCCTCGACGGTTTTTCTGCCGTAAAGGAGATAAGAAAGACCAAAGACATACCCGTGATAATGCTCTCGGCGCGCGGGGAGGAATACGATAAACTCTTCGGCTTTGAAATAGGCGTCGACGACTACGTTACGAAGCCCTTCTCGCCCAAGGAGGTAATGGCGCGCATAAACGCCGTAACCAAGCGCAGGGCGGCAAAGGACGAGCCTAAAAACGACGTTTACAAATTTGAAGGCCTCACAATCGACATGGCGGGCAGAAACGTTTACGTAGACGGCGAAAAGGCCGAGCTTACTCCCAAGGAATACGAGATTCTGTTCTACTTCGTCAAGAACAGGGGCATCGCCCTCACGCGCGAAAAGCTCCTCATGGACGTCTGGGGCTTCGATTTTTACGGCGACGACAGAACGGTAGACACCCACATAAAGATGCTCCGCAGCAATCTGAAGGAATACCGCAAATTCATAGTTACGTTAAGAGGACTGGGTTACAAATTTGAAGTCTGAAAGGAAGGGGCTCAAAAGGCTGCGAAGCCTTAACGTTACCCTCTGGAAATACTTCTGCTTTTTTGCCTTATTCATTATTCTGCTGATAGGCGTCATCTGCTACGTGATTGTGCAGAATTCTTTCCTCTCGTTTATGCAGGAGAAGATACGCACGGTCGGCGTAACGGTGAGCGACAGGCTGGACGACGCTAAAAATCTCAGTCCGGCCGTGGCCTATCTCGCAATGGATGAATTCATAGAGCGGGAGTCGTTCGAAAACAATGTGAATATTGCCGTGCTTACTCCGGACGGCGACATAGTTCTTCCCATAGAGCAAAGGCTCAGCGACAGCGAGCGCGAGTATTGGTCGGGCGTGCAGGATACAGTCGGCGAACGCCTGAGCGACAGCGAGACGAGCGTTACCATATTTGCCGAAGGCAATATGTACACATACGCCGCCACGACCGACTTCGCCGCCACGCCTTCGGGCAATAACTTTGTGGTGGTGCGCTACTCGGTCGATATAGCCAACGACGCTATGAGCAATGTCCAGCGATACATGATAGTGGTGGGCATTTTTGCCATACTCATAGCATTTTTGATTGCGTACACCATGTCGCAGAAGGTCTCCGACCCGTTAAAGTCGCTCACGGCTACCGCAAACAAGATGGCAAAGGGCGATTATAACGTAAACTTTGCCTCGGCGGAGTACCAGGAGATTGCACAGCTCTCCGACGCGCTGAATTATGCCTGCTCGGAGATTAAAAAGACCGACGGCTTCCAGAAGGAACTGCTTGCCAACGTCTCGCACGATTTGCGCACGCCGCTCACCATGATTAAGGCTTACGCCTCGATGATAAAGGAGATTTCGGGCGACAATCCCGAAAAGCGCAACCAGCATCTGCAGGTAATAATCGACGAGGCCGACAGGCTTGCGGGGCTGGTAAACGACGTTTTGAACATGTCGAAGATAAGTTCCGACATCAACCAGATAAACAAAAAAGTATTTAACCTCACCGAATTTTTATACGGCATAATGAAGAAGTTCGAGTATCTCCGCGACATGCAGGGCTACACGTTCATGATTGATATCGACCCCGATTTATATACCTGCGCCGACGAAGAAAAGATAGGGCAGGTGCTATATAACCTGATATCAAATGCCGTTAACTACACGGGCGAGGACAAAAAGGTATTCGTAAGCCTCAAATACGACCCCGCGCGCGGACGAATCAAGTTCAAGGTGCGCGATACGGGCAAGGGTATCTCCAAGGAAGATTTGCCCGCCATATGGGACAGGTATTACAGGGTGAAGGAGAACCACGCCCGCCCCGTAAAGGGCACGGGACTGGGACTTGCGATAGTAAAGACCATTCTCGAAAAGCACGCCTTCGATTTCGGCGCCGACTCCGAGCTCGGCAAGGGCTCGGAATTCTGGGTGGATTTCCCCGAAGTTTCGCCAGAACTTCCCGAAGAAGGTCTGGAGCAGGCGGACGAAAACAAAGACGCGAAGAAGAACGGCTGAGCGCCTTTGATTTAAAGTTTTTAACAATGTTGAATTCCGCACGCTTTAAGCGTGCGGAATTTTTTGAGCATACGTTCTCTGCGCTTGACTTTAAGGCGCGCGCGGTGTTATAATATAAACAAATGTTTATAAAATTATCCGTTATGCGTTTAACGGCAATTTTGTTGTAAAAACCGCGTTTCGGGTTTATAATTAAACGGCAGAGATTGCGCTGCGCCGCGGCTTACACGGAGGATAAAATAATGGCGTTGAGATTGGTTAAGGCAAGTTGCGAGTTTAAGGAACAAATAGCGGATATGATGGAGGAGTGGCTGGCGCACTACGACGGTCACGATAAAAACGAACTGACTCCGCTCGCTATTTTCAGAAACGACTACCGCGACTTCGATTGCTATATTTCCCGCCTTGAACGCGATAAGCCGCAGGACGGAATGGTGCCCGCTTCCACGTTTTTCTGCTTTGACGACGAACGGAATATAATGGTGGGCGCCGTAAATATAAGGCATTATCTCAACGACTATCTTTTAAAGTACGGAGGCCACATAGGCGACGGCATAAGGCCGAGCGAGAGAAGGAAGGGCTACGCCACAAAGATGATAGCGCTTGCGCTCGACGAGTGCAGAAAGCTCGGACTGCAGCGCGTGCTCATGGTGTGCGACAGGGATAACGTTGGTTCGGCGAAGTCGATAATCAACAACGGCGGCGTGCTCGAAAACGAAGTCGAAAAGGACGGCGTCGTAGAACAGAGATATTGGATAGAACTCAGATGAAGGAGTTCGGAATTTTAAGCGGTGACTTTGCATGGATAAGTTTATTTTAAAATCAAAATTTCAGCCGACGGGCGACCAGCCCGAGGCCATACGCGAGCTCACCGAGGGCGTTTTGGACGGCATACGCACGCAGGTGCTCGTCGGCGTTACGGGCAGCGGCAAGACGTTCACGATGGCAAACATAATAAAAAACGTAAACCGCCCCACGCTCGTGATTGCGCACAACAAAACGCTCGCCGCGCAGCTTTGCAACGAATTTCGCGAGTTCTTCCCCGAAAACAGGGTGGAGTACTTCGTTTCGTACTACGACTATTACCAGCCCGAGAGCTACATTCCTTCCACCGATACCTATATCGAAAAGGATATGAGTCTCAACGACGAGATAGATAAACTCCGAAACTCGGCGACCGCCGCTTTGGGCGAGAGGAAAGACGTAATCGTCGTTGCCTCCGTCTCGTGCATATACGGTCTGGGTGCGCCCGAAGAGTATTTCCGTCTTTCAATCTCCCTCCGCCCCGGGCAGGAGATTGAGCGCGACGCGCTCTTGCGCCGTCTGGTTGAAATTCAGTATCAGCGCAACGACATGGATTTCCACCGCGCGACATTCCGCGTCCGCGGCGATATAGTAGAGATATTCCCCGCGAGCAACTCCGAAGTGGCAATACGCGTCGAATTTTTCGGCGACGAAATAGACAGAATATGCGAAGAGGACGCCGTCACGGGCAACATCATATCGGAACTCAAACACGTGTGCATATTCCCCGCCACCCACTATGCGGTCGGCTCGGACAAGCTCGAACACGCGCTTTCCATGATAGAGCGCGACATGAACGACGAAGTGAAGGCTTTCCGCGATGCGGGCAAACCGTTGGAGGCGGAGAGGCTGGAACAGCGCACTACTTTCGATATGGAGATGATACGCGAAATCGGCTATTGCAGCGGCGTGGAAAATTACAGCCGCTATTTCGACGGGCGCAGCCCCGGCGAGCCCTCGTTCACCCTCCTCGATTACTTCCCCCGCGGAGAGTTTCTCGTGTTTATAGACGAAAGTCACATGACGATTCCGCAGATACGCGCCATGTACCACGGCGACAGGAGCAGAAAGGAAAACCTTGTAAACTACGGTTTCCGCTTAAAGTCTGCGTACGACAACCGCCCGCTCACCTTCGAAGAGTTCGACGCGCGCATACCGCAGCTTATCTGCGTTTCGGCAACGCCCGCGCCCTATGAGCTCGAACAGTCGGGCAATACGGTCGAACAGCTTATCCGCCCCACGGGGCTTTTAGACCCCGAGGTGGAGGTGCGCCCGACGAAAGGGCAGATTGACGACCTTCTGGGCGAAATTAAAAAGGTTATAGTCGCTCAGGGCAGGGTGCTCGTCACCACGCTCACAAAGCGCATGGCGGAGAGCCTTACCGACTATTTAAAGGAACATTCCTTAAAAGTCAAATATATGCACAGCGATATCGACGCGCTCGAACGCATCGACATAATAAACGGGCTCAGGAGCGGCGAGTTCGACGTGCTCTGCGGCATAAACCTGCTCCGCGAGGGGCTCGACCTGCCCGAAGTCAAGCTCGTGGCCATTCTCGACGCCGATAAAGAGGGCTTTTTGCGAAGCGAAACTTCGCTCGTGCAGACGATAGGCCGCGCCGCGCGAAATGCCGAGGGCAGGGTGATTATGTATGCCGATACAATCACGGGCAGCATGAAGAGGGCGATAGACGAAACGGAGCGCCGCAGAAAGGTTCAGGACGAATACAACAAGGCGCACGGCATTGTACCAAAGACGATAATCAAGGAAGTAAAGAGCACGATAGGCATAACGGGCAAAAAACAGATTGGCGACGACGTGAAGGCCGCCGATATTCCCGCCGAAATTGAAAAGCTCAAAGCGCTCATGGCGGTGGCCTCCGCCCAGCTCGACTTCGAGCGCGCGATAGAGATTCGCGATACTATAAACGGGCTCAAAAAGCGCATGCGCACGGCGGGCAAAAACGTGCCTAAAAATTAACGTTTTAAAATAAATTCAAGGTAAATATGAAAGAAGAAATTTTTGTTAAAGGCGCAAAGGAAAATAATCTTAAAAATATCGACGTGCACATTCCCCGCAATACCTTAACGGTGTTCACGGGGCTTTCGGGCAGCGGCAAATCTACCCTCGCATTCGATACGATTTTCGCCGAGGGTCAGAGGAGGTATATAGAGAGCCTCTCGTCATACGCACGCCAGTTTTTGGGGCAGATGGAGAAACCCGACGTCGAGTCGATAGACGGCCTTTCGCCCGCAATTTCCATAGACCAGAAGACGACTTCGCACAACCCGCGCTCCACTGTGGGCACGGTAACGGAAATTTACGACTATTTCCGTCTTTTGTTCGCGCGCGTGGGCATTCCCCATTGCCCCAACTGCGGCAGGGAGATACGCAAGCAGTCGGTTGACGAGATTGCCGACAGGGTTATGGCGATGCCCGAGGGCAGCAAGATAATGGTGGAGGCGCCCATAGCCCGCGGCAAAAAGGGCGAGTTTGCAAAGGAGCTCGCCTCCTTTAAAAAGAGCGGCTACGGCAGGGTTAAGATTGACGGCGCCGTGTACGACCTGCAGGAGGAGATTCATTTAGAGAAGAATATCCGCCATACCATCTCGGTAATACTCGACAGGCTTGTGATAAAGGAAGGTATTTTAAAGCGCCTTACCGACAGTCTGGAGGCGGCGTTAAAGCTGGGCGGCGGACTTGTTATTATCGACAGCGGCGACAAGGAGGAACTTTATTCCTCAAACTACGCCTGCCCCGACTGCGGCATATCGATAGAGGAGATAGAGCCCCGTCTCTTTTCCTTCAACACGCCGTGGGGCGCCTGTCCCGAGTGCTCCGGTCTCGGCTTCAAGCAGATAGTCGACCCCGACATGATTTGTCCCGACAAGACCAAGACTCTCCGCGAGGGCGCAATTAAGGTGAGCGGCTGGAATCTCGACAGTTCCTCTGTTACGCAAATGTACCTTAACTCCCTTGCAAAGCACTACAACTTTTCCATGGACGTGCCCGTTAAAGACCTGCCGCAGGGCGTTTACGATATGCTCATGTACGGCAACGGCGGCGAGCAGATAGAGCTTGCATATAACGCCTACCGCTTCAACGGCAGCTATAAAACGGCGTGGGAGGGCTTTGTCAACAATCTCCAGCGCCGCTACAACCAGACCTCGTCCGACAGCGTAAAGTGGGACATAGAGCGCTATATGCGCGTGACCGACTGCCCCGTATGCCACGGCAAGAGATTGAAAAAAGAGGCGCTCGCCGTAACGGTCGGCGGTGAAAATATAGCGCAGGTGTGCGACACATCCGTCGACGACCTCGCCTCATTTACCGATTTTTCCTTCTTTACACCCACCGAACACATGATTGCCGACAGCATCGTGCGCGAAATCAACAACCGCTTGAGCTTTCTGCGCAACGTCGGCCTCGGTTACCTCACTCTCTCGCGTTCGGCGGCAACGCTCTCGGGCGGCGAGAGCCAGCGCATAAGGCTTGCCACGCAGATAGGCAGCGCGCTCACAGGTGTTTTGTATATCCTCGACGAGCCGAGCATAGGTCTGCACCAGCGCGACAACGAAAAACTCCTTGCTTCGCTCAAAGGGCTGCGCGATTTGGGCAATACCCTTATTGTAGTTGAGCACGACGAGGACACCATGCGCGAAGCAGACTATATTGTCGACATCGGGCCAAGGGCGGGCGTGCACGGCGGCGAAGTAGTCGCGTGCGGCACCCCGCAGGACATTATGAACTGCCCGAATTCCATCACGGGCGACTACCTTGCCGGCAGGCGCAAAATAGAGGTGCCCGCCGTCCGCAAACAGCCCGACGGCAGATATCTCACGGTAAAGGGTTGCCGTCAGAACAACTTAAAGGGCATTGATGTACACATTCCCGCGGGTCTCATAACAGCTGTCACGGGTGTTTCCGGCTCGGGAAAATCCAGCCTTGTCAACGAAATAATTTATCCTTATCTTGCAAATACGTTGAACGGCGCGCGCCAGCCGCAGGGCAAGTTTGATTCGATAGAGGGGCTTGAGTATTTCGACAAAGTCATTGCGATAGACCAGCAGCCGATAGGCAGAACGCCCCGTTCCAACCCTGCAACTTATACGGGCGTATTCACGATGATACGCGACTTGTTTGCCGCCACTCCCGACGCGAAGGAGCGGGGCTACAAGAGCGGCAGATTCTCCTTCAATATCGCGGGCGGCAGGTGCGAGCATTGCGAGGGCGGCGGTATCATTCAGATAGAAATGCATTTCCTGCCCGATATTTACGTTCCCTGCGAAGTGTGCGGCGGCAAGCGCTATAACCGCGAAACGCTGGAAGTAAAGTACAAGGGCAAGTCAATCTCCGACGTTCTGGAGATGACGGTGGAGGACGCCGCGGAATTTTTCAAGCCCATAGGTTCGATATACAACAAGCTCGCCACGCTCGTCGACGTGGGGCTCGGCTATATAAAACTCGGGCAGAGCGCAACCACCCTTTCGGGCGGCGAGGCGCAGAGGGTAAAGCTCGCCACCGAACTTTCAAAGAGGAGTACGGGCAAAACCTTTTACATTCTCGATGAACCCACGACGGGTCTGCACACATACGACGTGGATAAGCTCATAAAAATTCTCGCAAGGCTCCGCGAGGGCGGCAACACCGTGCTTGTGATTGAGCACAACCTCGACGTTATAAAAACCTCCGACTGGATAATCGATTTGGGCCCCGAAGGGGGCGACAAGGGCGGTACCGTTATAGCCTGCGGCACGCCCGAAGAAATTGCCGCACACCCCGAAAGTTACACCGGCCGGTTTCTTAAAAAAATACTGTAAAAAATATTTATTTTTAAAATTGGTGCGGCACTATGCCGCAACGAACGACATTTTATTTATCTTTTAAAATATTTTAAATTGGCGCGGCAGTTAAATTTTTACCTGCCGCGACGGAGCGAAAATGCGTTTTTCACATATCGATAACGGCGGCGAGTTCGATTGGAATAAATCCTCCGCTTTATATGCAAAGTACAGGAATATTTATCCCGACGAGTTTATTGCAAGGCTGAAAAATGCCGCAAAAATAAAGTGCGGCATGAACGTTCTCGATATAGGTACGGGCACGGGCGTAATCGCCCGCGCATTGTACGGCACGGGAGCGCGCTTCGTCGGCGTGGATATCGCCGAAAAACAGATTGACGGGGCGCGCCGTCTTGCAAAAGAACAGGGAATGGATATAGATTTTTTGTGCAGTCCCGTAGAGGAAATATCCTTTCCCGAAAACAGTTTCGGCGCCGCCACCGCGTGCCAGTGTTTCACCTATTTGCGTCACGAAAAACTTGCCTCAAAACTCTTTGACGTCATGGCCGAAGGCGGCATTTTTGCCGTCGCCTATATGGGCTGGCTGCCGTATGAGGACGATATCGCCGCCCGCTCGGAAGAACTTATTTTAAAATATAATCCCCGTTGGACGGGCTGCGGCGACAGACCCGAGCCGATAGATATACCCGAATGTTATTTTAAGTTTTTCAAGCTGGAAACGCAGGAAGTTTTCCCCTTGAGCGTTCCGTTTTCGCGTGAGAGCTGGCACGGCAGAATACTTTCCTGCCGCGGCGTGAGCGCCGCGCTTTCAAATGAAAAGTTGGAGGATTTTTCGCGCGAGCACATGCAGATGCTCGAAAAATACGCCGGCGAAAAGTTTACGGTAAAACACTACGGCGCTGTAACGGCGCTCAGAAGGCTGTAAGTTTTTTATGCGGACTCCTGTTGCGCGAAGGCGTTTTAATCACAAACGTAAATGCTCTTTGAATATTTTGATATAAAGTCAAAATTTCAAGGAGCTTTTTCTATGCCTTCGCCTTTAACTGCAGACAGACCTTTTCCCTCGGCGGAAGGGCTTTGCCCCGACGCCTATTCGTTGCGCGTAATTTCACCCGCCTATGCAACTCCCGCGGGTGAACTGAACGCGATTTTGCAGTATCTTTATCACTACCATCATTTCAAGGCAAACGGGTATAGCGAATTTGCCGACACGATAGAGAGCATAGCCATCGCAGAGATGTTCCATTTAAAACTTATAGGTTCGGTCATTCTCGCTCTCGGCGCGGCGCCCGTATATACGGCAAACCCGCCTTCGATGTTCAATTTTTATTCGGCAAAGTTCGTAACTTATTCGCGTTCTCTCGTGTGCATGGCGGAGGACGACGTCCGCGCGGAGAGGGAGGCGATAAGGGGCTATGAACGCATGCTTCGCATGCTGAAAAATCAGAAACTCAAAGATATTATAGAGCGCATTTTAGAGGACGAAAAGCTCCATCTTGCCGCGTTTGAACACATTTTGTGCTCGCTTAAAAGTTGACATAGCCTGCGCCTTAATATACAATTAAATAAAAAACTTAAAATTTTTTATTTATGTATTTCGATGCAGCGATAGTGGGCGGGGGAGCCTCGGGGCTTGCCGCCGCGGCGTTTTTAAGCAGAATTATGTTTAGCCGCCGCGAAAAATTCAATATTTGCGTGATAGAGGGCGGTCCCCGCCTCGGCAAAAAACTCTCAGCCACGGGCAACGGCCAGGGTAACGTGGGCAATACCTCGATAAGTCCCAAAAATTATCACAGTGCGGGGCCGCAGAACTTCGGCGGCGGTTCGGTAAATATGGCCTACGACATTATTTCGCGACGGCAAAGGGTATACGAAACGCTCTTTCACGGTATCTTTGCGGCGGATGAAAAGGGCAGAATTTACCCTTCGGGGCGGCAGGCTTCGGCTCTCACCGACTGCCTTATAAAAGACATTGCCGACCATAAAGTGGCAACTTTTACGGGCGTAAAGGTCACCGCCATAAAAAAAGACGACCTTTTCCGCCTTACGCTCTCCGACGGAAAGAGCATTTCGGCAAAGTATGTTTTGCTGTGCGTGGGAGGAAAGGCGCAGAAGCAGTTCGGAACGGACGGCTCTTCATATTCCCTCGCCGAAGCGTTCGGGCATAAAATCACGCCGCTGTATCCGTCGCTCGTCCAGCTTAAAACGGATACGACGCATATAAAAACGCTTCGCGGAATACGCGCCGACTGCAACCTTACCGCTGTGGTCGACGGAAAGGCCGTCTCTTCCGCGCGCGGCGACGTGATATTTACCGAATACGGAATTTCGGGCAACGCCGTATTTTCTGTATCGCCCGCATTTGCGGGCAAAACGGGCGAAGTGATAATTGAATTTGCTCCCGACATTGATTTTGAAACGCTCAGATTGGACGTCCGGGATAAGCAGAAGCTGGGCTATGCCGCAAGCGAGCTTTTAACGCTTACGCTCAACAACCAGATAGGCAGGGCGATAATCAGGCGCGCCGCAAGTGACAAACCCGAAGACATTGCCGCCATGGCAAAGCATTTTACGCTGAAAGTTACGGGCACGCTCGGTTTCGACTATGCGCAGGTGACTCACGGCGGCGTTGATATGCGGTTCGTGACGGAGGAGCTCGAAAGCAAGCTGTGCAAAAATCTTTTCTTTGCGGGCGAAGTGCTCGATATCGACGGCGACTGCGGCGGCTACAACCTCACGTGGGCGTTTGCCTCGGCGTGGCACGTCGCGCTTGCGATAGACGCGCGCGAAAACCCTTCGGAGGAAGTATGATAAAGCGGCTTGACAACGTAAAAATTCCCGCAGGAAAGGGCGAGGACGAGCTTTATAAACAGGTAAAAAAGAGGGCGGGCGGCAGGCTCGGCTATTTCAAAATAATAAAAAAGTCGCTCGACGCGCGCGACAAAAACAATATTTTCTGGCTCTATTCGGTGGCGTACTCCACCGACAAAGAGAGCGACGGAAAGCCGCCGCTCGAAAAACTGAATAACGCGCCAGCGGTGTGCGTGGTAGGTTCGGGGCCCGCAGGACTGTGTTGCGCCGTGCGGCTGTGCGAGCGCGGCTATTCGCCCGTGATTTTGGAGCGCGGCAGGAGCGTGGACGAGCGTGCGGGTGCGGTAAATAAATTTTTTACCGAAAGAACGCTCGACGAAAACTGCAACGTCCAGTTCGGCGAGGGCGGCGCGGGCACTTTTTCCGACGGCAAGCTGAATACCCAGACCAAGGACGGCTACAACCGCGACGTGCTCGAAATTTTTGCCCGTTTCGGCGCCCCGCAGGAAATTCTTTACCTCAACAAGCCGCACATCGGCAGCGACAAACTGCGCCTCGTGCTCAAAAATATCCGCGCCTATATTATAAGTTGCGGCGGAAAGTTCCTTTTCGGAAAAATATTCTGCGGCTTTACCTCGGATGGCGGCGCGCTTAGAGCGGTGAAATACCGCGATGCGGCGAGCGGAGAAGAGGGTGAACTTGCCGTTTCTGCGGCGGTGCTCGCCGTGGGACATTCCGCGCGCGATACCTTTGAAATGCTGCACAAAAACGGCATTTATATGGAGCCGCGCGATTTTGCGGTGGGCGTGAGGATAGAGCACCTCGCCGAAAAGATAAGTTTTGCGCAGTACGGCAAAAACTATAAATTGCTGCCGACTGCCGACTACAAACTCGTATCCCACGCGCACGAGCGCTCGGTTTTCACCTTCTGTATGTGCCCTGGCGGCGTGGTCATTCCTGCCGCGAGCGAGAGGGGCGGAGTGGTGGTAAACGGCATGAGCGACTTTGCACGCGACGGCAAAAATTCAAACTCCGCGCTCATGGTTCAGCTCTCGCGCGCAGATTTCGGCGCGGGACTGTTCGACGGAATGAATTTCCAGCGGGAACTCGAAAAAAGGGCGTTTTTCTACGGCGGCGGCGATTATCGCGCGCCCTGCCAGCGTTTGGGTGATTTTTTAACGGGCAAACAGTCGCAGAGATTCGGCGAAGTTTTGCCCACTTACGCTGCGGGCGTAAATTTTGCTCCCCTCGACGAAGTGCTTTCCGAAGTTGCGGCGGAGGCGCTTCGCGCCGCCGTGCCCGACATGGCGCGCAGGCTGCACGGATTTGACGACGAAGACGCGCTTTTAACGGGCGTCGAGTCGCGCTTTTCCTCACCCGTAAGAATTGTGCGCGGCGAAGACAGGCAGAGCGTATCTTTAAAAAATCTGTATCCCTGCGGCGAGGGCAGCGGATATTCGGGCGGCATAACGAGTTCTGCGGCAGACGGCATAAAAACGGCTGAATTTATATATAATCTGCATAAAAACAGCTTAAATGCTCACTAAAAAGATATAAGCTTTTCATATAATAAACACAAAATCGGGCTATAATTTAAACAATCGAAGGGCAGAAAAGCCCTCGGAAATCTTCGGACGAATGTCGGAAAAGACAGTGCGAAACAATCCGGAGAAACGGGCAGAAATAAGTTCTGCCGCCAAACCGACCACACATAACTTTTTTCATATTCTCTCGAATGGGGCCTGCACATTTGTGCGGGCCCCACCCTGTTTTTAAAGCAGAGCGATAAAAACGGGTATGACATAATTGGATAGTGCATACAACAACAAAAACCCCTCCCGAAAAAAACGGGAGGGGTTATTTAATGCAATTCTGTTATATGGTTTCAACGTTTATGAGGTTGGAGTTGCCGCTCTTGCCGTTGGGGGTGCCGCCGGTTAAAACAATCTTGTCGCCCTTTTTAACGAGCCCCGTCTGCTTTGCCGCCTGCTTGCCGTAGTGGAAGAGTACGTCGACGGAATAGAATTCCTCGCTCATTACAGGGATAACGCCCCAGCTTAAAGCAAGCTTTCTGTAAGCCCTCTCGTCCGTCGTCATGCCGATAATGTCAATCATCGGACGGAAACGCGACACGAGTTTTGCCGTATAACCCGAGCGGGTGCAGGCAACTATCAGCTTTGCGCCGATATCTTCGGCGAGCGTGCACGCAGAGTGCGAGAGCGCCTCCGACAGGGTTTTGATATGGTAATCTTCGGGTTTGATGTAGTTGATATACTGCGTGTTTTCTTCCGCCTGGGCGGCAATCCTCGCCATCGCCTTAACAGCCTCTACGGGGTGTTCGCCCGCAGCCGTCTCGCCCGAGAGCATTATGGCCGACGAGCCGTCGTAAACTGCGTTTGCAACGTCGGAAATTTCGGCACGGGTGGGGCGGGGATTCTTAATCATGGATTCGAGCATTTCGGTAGCCGTAATGCTGCGCTTGCCGTGCACGCGGCACTGGTGGATAATGGTTTTCTGAATGCTGGGGAGCTCTTCGAAGGGGACTTCCACGCCGAGGTCGCCGCGGGCAACCATTATGCCGTCGGATACGGCGAGAATTTCGTCGAGGTTGTTCACGCCCGAACGGCTTTCAATCTTTGCGATAATTTCAATGTCGCCCTCGGGAGAGCCGCACTCTTTGAGCCAGTTCCTCACGTCGACGATATCCTGCGCCTTGGAAACGAACGAGCAGGCAATATAGTCGATGCCCTGTTCAACGCCGAAGGCAATGTCGGACTTGTCCTGTTCGGAGAGGTACACCATGTCGAGCTCTTTGTCGGGGAAGAACATCGACTTTTTGTTCGAAAGCACGCCTCCGACAACAGTTTTGCACTGTACTTCGGGCTTTTTAACCTTTAAGACTTCAAAAATAATGAGTCCGTTGTTGAGAAGTATTTTATCGCCGGGTTTGAGCTGTTCGCATATTCCGCCGAACGAAACCGAAACTTTGGTCTGGTCGCCTTCAATCTTTTCGGTGGTGAAGGTGAAGGGGTCGCCGTCTTTGAGCGTGATGCTGCCGTCTTTAAAGGTGCCGATTCTGAATTCGGGGCCCTTTGTGTCGAGCATAATGGCAATGGGCGCCTTTTTCTGTTCCCTCACTTTTTTAACTTTGGCAATTTTTGCCGCGTGCTCTTCGTGCGTGCCGTGCGAAAAGTTGAGCCTTGCGACGTTCATTCCGGCGTCGATGAGGTCGGAGATGATTTCCTCGGTGTCGCTTGCAGGGCCGAGCGTGCAGATAATTTTAGTCTTTTTCATTATCAAATACTCCTGTAAAATCTTGAATCCTTTTTGTCCATTATATATTTTAAAGGAAATTTTATAAAAAATCAATATTGTGAGCGTAATTAGTTACAAAAATTTTTAAAGTGTGCTACAATATTTTCAAATCCGAGTTAATTATACGGTCGCGGGTTGCTTTACGCAACGTGAGGAAAGTCCGAGCATCGCAGGGCAGGATGCCTGCTAACGGCAGGAGGAGGCGACTTCAAGGAAAGTGAACAGAAATATACCGCAGCATTTTGCTGTAAGGTTGGAATGGCGAGGTAAGAGCTCACCGTCGCTTTGGTAACAAGGCGAGCCAATTAAACCCCATCAGATGCAAGATTGGGTCAGGGGCTGCGTTTAATCGCGGGGCTGCCCGTCCGTCCCTGGCTGTTAATATCGCTTTAACTTATCGGTGACGATAAGTATAGATAGATGACCGTACACGACAGAACTCGGCTTACAGATTAATCTCGGATTTTAAACTAAAAAAAATGCGCGCGGCGCGGCGGAACTTTCCGCCGCGCCGCTCTTTTGTCGCTTCGCTTTTCTATATAATAATGTAGAGGGAAGGGAGGTTCTTTTTTCTGCTTTTCCCTGCCTTTTTATTGCCGCTTTACAAATTTTACCGTATAGTCGTACTCGCTTTCGCCAAAGCAAAGCGACCGTACGAAATCTGCGCGCCCGTCCGATAAAAAGCACTTCCGCGCCGTCGGCGAAAGACTGTTCAAATCGCTCTGTTTTACAATCACGGGCAGTTCCGATTGTGCCAGCGCGGCAAAAATTTCATCCGCCATGCTTTCGTTTACGGCGAGCGGCTTTATATAGGTGCCATGCGCCAGATATTCTTTTACGTCGTCTGCATACAGCGAAAGCGCGTTTGCGGCGAGAATGCGCCTTATCCGCGAGGAGGAGTATCTCTTTCCCGTGGAACTTTTTATAATTTCCTCCGCGTTGTCGCCGCGGAGCGAATAAATTTTGTTTTCGAGTCCCTCCGTGCAGCCGAATACCTTTTTAAGTCCGTCCGTTCCGCGGGCGTCTATCGCAAAGCGCTCTATCGCGCCGAGCTTTTCTTCGGCTTTTTTGAGGTCTGCGCCTTTCAGCGCGGCAAAGACGTAGCCGGGCACGTTGCCGGCGATTTTCGGGTTGCCTAGGTTCGCCCTTATGCCGCTCGCAGAGGAAAAGTTCTCCTTCAGCTCCTTTTCGGCGTAGCCTGCGCCCTTCCTTTCAACCGGGACGATTTTTATATCTGAACCCGCCTTTAAAAGCGCCTTCGCGTATTCCAGCGCGAGCACGTTGTTGGGGGAGGAGGCAATGCCCGGCTGTGCTCCGCTCTCTTCCAGGGCGCGCGCCACAGCTCTTTTATAGCTTTCTCCGCCGCCGAGCGACCTTTTGAGCGCGTCTTTGAATGTTCCGTCCTCGTCAAAGAGTATTTTAGCGGTTTTTTGTATGCTCTCCCCGTCGGCGTTTTCGCAGCCGAAGGCAAGGTGAGTAACGTCCGGTATTTTAGTTATTATGCTTACTGCGCCCGCGGCGAAAATTTCTGCGGGTGCCACCGAAAATGCCGCAGGCAGCTGCAATACGCAGTCTGCGCCGCCCTTTACCGCGTGTTCGGCGCGCAAAAACTTCGGCAGAACGCATATTTCGCCGCGCTGGGTAAAGCTCGCGCTCATAACGCAGACGAGCGCGTCGCAGCCCGAAAGCTCTCTCGCCCGCTCCAAAAGATATTTATGTCCGTTGTGAAAGGGGTTGTATTCGCATACGATGGCGCAAATTTTCATAAGCTTGAAGAGAAAATGTTAATTTTAATCTTTACAATTGTAAAATTTTATTATATAATAATAAACGGTACAGCGGTATTAAATACCTTGTACAGGCATTATATATCAAAAAAGTTGATAAATAAAGTGTTTTAAGGAGAAATTTTAACATGGCATTACTTGACGAAATCAAGGCGAAAGCGGCATCCCTTAAAAAGACGATAGTTCTTTGCGAGGGCGAGGACAAGCGCGTGGTTGAAGCCGCGGCGCAGATTACCAAAGAGGGAATAGCTAAAATAGTGCTCATCGGCAATGAGGAAGAGGCCAAAAGAGTAGCTCCCGGCGTAGACCTCACCGGCATTACGCTCGTCGACCCGCTCACCTCCGAAAAAACGGCGGAATACGCCAAGATTTTGTACGAAGCTCGCAAAGCTAAGGGCATGACCGAAGAGCAGGCGGCACAGCAGGCGAAGGACAGGACTATGTTCGGCGCGCTCATGCTCAAAGCGGGCGACGTAGACGGCTATGTTTCCGGCGCCTGCCATTCTACGGCAAACACTCTCCGTCCCGGACTTCAGGTCGTAAAAACGGCTCCCGGCATAAAAACCGTTTCGAGCTGCTTTATCATGATTGCTCCCGACGGCGGAAATAAATACAATCCCGACGGCGTTGCGGTATTTGCCGACTGCGCCATAAACATCGAACCCGATGCCCAGCAGCTTGCCGATATAGCGGTATCTTCCGCCAAGACTGCAAAGGCCATCGCAGGCATAGAGCCGAGGGTTGCCATGCTCTCGTTCTCTACCAAGGGTTCGGGTAACGACGACAAGTTCTTCAAATCGGTTCCCAAAATGCAGGAGGCGACGGCGCTCGCAAAGGAGATGGCTCCCGACCTCGCGCTCGACGGCGAATTCCAGTTCGACGCTGCTGTAGCTCCCGAAGTAGGCGAGCTCAAAGCTCCCGGCTCCAAGGTTGCAGGTCATGCAAACGTGTTCATATTCCCCAACATCAACGCGGGCAACATCGGCTACAAGATTGCGCAGCGCTTCGGCGGCTATATGGCAATCGGCCCCGTTTGCCAGGGCTTTGCAAAACCCCTCAACGACCTTTCCCGCGGTTGCAACGTAGACGATATCGTGGCCACGGTAGCCGTTACCGCGCTTCAGGCTGAGTAAGTAAAAAGGGAGGGGACTCAAAGATAATGAAAATTTTAGTTATCAACGCAGGCAGCTCATCGCTCAAATATCAGCTCATCGACATGGAGACCGAAGGCGTTCTCGCCAAAGGCGGATGCGAAAGAATAGGCATTCCCGGCTCCGTTTTAAAGGCCAAGGGCAACGGCAAGGAAAAGGTTTATAACCAGGACATGCCCAACCACAAGGTTGCAATCGAACTCGTTCTCGACGCTCTTACCGACAGCGAAATCGGCGTAATCAGGTCGATGGAAGAGATAGGCGCGGTAGGCCACAGAATAGTCGCGAGCGGCGAATACTTCAAAAAGACGACGCTCGTAACCCCCGAGGTGTTAAAAACGCTCGAAGAAAAGACCTTCGAGCTTGCGCCTCTGCACAATCCTTCGGCGGCGACTGCTATCCGCGCGTGCATAGAAGTTATGCCGAACACGCCCATGGCGCTCGTGTTCGACTCGTCTTTCCATGCAACCATGCCCGAAAAGGCGTACCTCTACGGCATCGATTACGACGACTATAAGAAGTACGGCGTAAGAAAGTACGGCGCGCACGGCACCAGCCATAAATTTGTTTCGCAGGAAGCCGCAAAATATCTCGGCAAGAAGCCCGAAGAGCTTAAAATCGTTACCTGCCACCTCGGCAACGGCTCGTCGATAACGGCGGTAGACGGCGGAAAGTGCATCGATACGTCGATGGGCTTCACCCCGCTTGCAGGCGTTCTCATGGGCACCCGTTCGGGCGACATCGACGCGTCGGCGGTTGAATTCCTCGCGCGCAAAAAGGGCATGACCCACGCGGAAATCGTTACTTACCTCAACAAAAAGTGCGGCGTGGCGGGTATTTCGGGCGTTTCGAGCGACTTCCGCGACCTCATCGCAGGCGCAGAACAGGGCAACGCAAGGTGCCAGCTCGCCCTCGATATGTTCAGCTATCAGACCAAGCGCTTCGTTGGCGCGTATGCCGCGGCAATGGGCGGGCTTGACTGCATAGTATTCACCGCAGGCATAGGCGAAAACACCCCCGTAGTCAGGGAGGGCGTATGCGAAGGACTCGAGTTCCT
>ERZ1643250.703-NODE-703-length-33169-cov-6.560065_pt1 | contig 33169 bp, 36 predicted proteins | sample MGYA00579262_ERZ1643250 | MGnify/ENA primary metagenome ERZ1643250 (study PRJEB29033, sample SAMEA4952265) | chicken gut metagenome | biome: Broiler Chicken; feature: Gastrointestinal Tract; material: Caecum | place: Ireland | collected 2018 | study: Broiler...
ATTTGAAGAAAACGGCGATAAAGAGAATTTCGAAGATGCAGAATCATGGTTCTCTGAAATGGTCAGAATGCAGATTTTATGCAAGGTGTCAAGAACTGGAAAGTGACGGTTTAGCCGTGGGGCATTCAGTTGCCCGCTCTTCCTTTGGCTATAAAGCCAGTAACAAACAAATCAAATACATATCAGAAAGAAGAGGTAGAAGAGTATGGAGATTACAAGAAGAAACGCGAACAACATTACAAGCGTGAAAGAGATCGGACTGTCAGATTTTTGCGTTGACACAACGGCAAATTTTAGCCTACACATTCCGCTTGATCGCATTAAAGGCGATGCGGAGCGCATTGTTGATGAATGTATGGAGAAGTACAAAAGCAAATATCCGGATGTGGATATCAATAAAGACGTTTACTGCGATTTCCGTCTGATTCATTCTATAGGTTTTTCAGGAGAGCCGGAGTTTTCAGCAGAAGTAATTATCTGGCTGAAAGCAAAGAATGATTGCGGATGGCCTGAAGATCAGAGCGAGGATTACGAAGAAATCCCTGTTACTTTGACAGAGGACGCAAAACAGGCAGTGAAGAGGATCATTGTTAAAAAGCTAATGGGAAACGGATTGACAGAGTAATTGTATAAGCACAGGGGGCGAAATTTCGTCCTCCTATAGGAAAAAACCAAATGTAGAAAAGGAGATAATGATAATGGGAAAAACAAGAGAATTAACAGGAATCGGCACAATAAATATGGAAAGATGTGGTATATTAGAAAATTTAGATTTATTTCTTGACTTTGAACAGTTGTCGAAAGAATTATTTGAACCTGTAGAAGAAGCAATTGAGTGTGGAAAAGAAATATTTAACGAGGAATATGCTCAGCTAATGGAAAAGCAAAATCTGCATTGGAGCGATAAAGGTGTACGCGTTTTACCACAGCTACATATCAGTGTATCAGGTTTTTTAGAAAAAGAACAAAAATTTGATTGTGAGTTAATTGTTTTCTTTGAGGATAGAGAAAATGCAGATCTTTCTATGAGTGTAGATATAGATGTGGATTTATCTTCATATCGAGAAGTACTGATAGATATGATAACGGAGGCATTTAAACAGGAAATTTTAAGGATGATTTAGAAGGGAAATTTTATCTTCTAAATATAATGGGGATTTTTAGGAGAGGGAGGGGCAAATTTGTCTCTCCTACAAAAAAGGAGATGGAAAAAATGAGAGCAAAAAAGCATATACTCCATCCGCTGACAGAAGAACAGAAAGCATTCGTGGAAATTAATCATAATCTGGTGTATCAGTTTCTCCGGAGGAAAAATTACAGCGTTGAGGAGTATTACAACGTTGTGATATTGGATTATATCATGGCTTGTCAAATGTATCTGGAACGAGAAAATCTACAGGAAAAATATGATTTCCCGATAATTGCTTATATGCGGATGAATTCGGCAATATCAAATCATTTCAAAGCAAAAAATTGCCATTGTAGAAAGTCGGCGCATGGAACGGTAAGTATAGAACAGCTAAGTGATCCGGATATTGGAACGGGGAAAGAGATTGCATCGGATAGTTTAGATATACTGGAAAGGATAATCCAGTCTGAGACGGACGAACATTTCATAGAAGATATTCTGCTGCTGTTACCGAAGCGACAAGGAAAGATTGTTCTATATCTGATGGATGGATACAAAGAACGAGAAATTTATAAGTTTCTCGGAATCGGACGGAAAATATATCGATCTGACATGGAAAAGATCAAAGATACACTGGAAAAATTAGCAAACAGGTAAAACATAAAGAGGGAATAATTATGGCATTAGTTATAACTAACGGATTTTTCTATATTGCAGAATCGGACAATGGGAGTATTGAAAAAGTAGAAGAGGAAAGAAAAGCAAAACAGTTTGCTTCTGTATCAAAGGCTATACAGTTTATTAAAGGCGGTGGAAACAAGACAAGACATTATCATGTGTATGATTCGGAAACAAACAAAATTTGCTGGCAATCTCAGAGAAGGCGAAAACACTATTCGCCAGAAGTGAGGAAAATGATTTATGATAAGGCGGATGGAAGGTGCGCTCTATGTGGGCGGAAAATAACTCTGTCAGATATGACGATTGACCATATTGTTCCATTAAATCGGAATGGAGAAAATAGCGTAAATAATTTGCAGTGTGCATGTTATGCATGTAATCAATTCAAGTCTAATATTTTGCCGGAAGATTTTATGGAGCGTATTACAGCAATCTTCATGTATCAGATGGAAAAGAAGTATAGTGGAAAAATTCGGTGGAGGATTGTACATAAGGTAGTGAGAAATTTAATATAGTATAAAGCGGTTAGCATCGGTAGGAAAATTTCTGCCGGTGCTGATTGTGACAGTATTAGATTCCTGCTATAATATTAGTGTATAGATTAATCATCGTATAAAATATGTTTAAGGAAGGTTGTACTTTTATGATATCTTATAAAAAACTGTTTGAGTTAATGAAGAAACAGGGGAAAACGACTACACAAAAAAAAGAAAAAAAAATTATAGGACAGGAAACTCTGAGAAAATTGAAAAAGGGCACGGGAATTTTTGAAGAATATGAATACAGGAATCCAAGTACCAAGGAAATCGAAAAAAAGACAAGAGAGATATCGGTTGATACAAAATCAATTGAATCACTATGTACATGGTTACATTGTCAACCAAATAGTATAATGGAAGTTATACCTAATACATGGGATAATGCTGATCGATTGTGTAAAATTTTCGATTGTCCGAAAGAGGACTTGCCTAAAAAAGTGCCTATGGAAGCAAAACCGGAATAATCATAAGCTGGGAGTGATAACGTGAGAATAGATGATATACAACATTATTGTACACAGTCTAAGATTAAGTGGTATAAACATGCTTTGGAAAGAATGCAGGAAAGAGATATCAGCCGTGCAGATGTAAAAAATTGTATTATGCATGGAGAAATAATAGAAGACTATCCAGATGATTTTCCGCATCCTAGTTGTTTGATTTTTGGATATACTGTTAATGAAAAAGTGATTCATGCTGTGGTAAGTTTGGATGCCGGAAGTGATTCTATTGGAATTATAACGGTATATTTTCCAAATACAGGTAAATTTGAAGCTGACTTAAAAACAAGAAAGGGGCGTTAAGTATGTGCATGTTATGTAAATGTGATACTGTAAAACAGAGCACCACAACTCATGTGGTTAATTACAAAGGTTCTGTTATTGTTATCAAAAATGTTCCGTGTGAAGAATGTGAGCAGTGTGGAGAAATTTTCTATACGGATGAAGTGGCGGAACATCTGGAAGAAATGGTTAATGAAGCCAAAAAGTTATTGCAGGAAATTTCTGTTATTGATTATTCAAAGGTAGCATAAAAATATTTTACTGATTAAAGCACCAACTGAAGGAATTATTCTTCTGAAGGTGCTTTATTTTTTGTCTGCTTCAATTTCTCAAGCTCTTTTTTGAGATATGCAATATCCCATGCCTGTTTAATTGTTTCATGCTGCAATTGGCGGACACGCTTTTCCAGATAATCATTGAGTAATATCAAAACTGGATCTGGCAAAAATCTGTGAGGTACATTATCGGAAATCCGAAAGACAAAGTTATCAAATATACTATGGATTTGTCTGGAAAAATCTTTTGCCCTGTTTCGGGGCGGGATTTTATAATTCATACAAACTAACTCCTTTAAATGTTACAACTTAATTTTTATGATGTAGCACTATATATAATATAAGGGATAGCGGAAAAATCGGCAATTAGTTTTCTGGTTCGTATTCTGTTACGAAATACGAACTTTCCCTTATTTTCAAGGTTTGTGAGATGTGATAAAAAATATTACTCAAAATACGAACTGAATCAATCGAAAATACGAACTAAATACCATCAGGGAAGGAGTTAGCAGAATGAATAAGAAAACAGTCGCGCTGAATGAACATCAGTATGAGCGGATCATAAAAACTATTTTGACCGGATTTATTTGTTCGGATGGTCATATTGTAAAAGGCAATCAAAGAATTGCAACGGCTTTAGTGCTTGAAGCAAATTTAGGAATCAGGATCTCGGATATTTTAAAGTTAAGCCTGAACTCTATTATCCATGATGGAAACCGTTACCGTTTGGACATCGTGGAAAAGAAAACCAAAAAGAAGAGAGAGTTTACTGTGCCACTAGAAATATATTCATACATCCAGAACTATGCACTGGAAAATAATATCAGTCCTGCTGCCAGACTGTTTCCGATTAGTGAGAGGGCAGTACAGAAGTCTTTGAAATTGGTCTGTGATTATTTAGGATATAAAAATATTTCAACACATTCATTTAGGAAATATTTCGGAACCAACATATACGAGGAAAATAATCATGACATTAATCTTGTCAGAGTTTTGTTGCAACATTCCAGTGTGACTACAACTCAGCGGTACATTGGCATTGCACAAGATCAAATTGAGAATGCTTTGCAAAAACATATAAAGCTGTTATAGAGGTGCATCGAATTTGACGCAGGAGATATTTATTCTGCTCTCACACTATGTGAGGAAAGAAAATACATTGTAGCACCTTATATATAGAAGAAACAGGATCAAGGAGATTATGCAGATGGATGAAATACAGATGTTGAAAGAGATATATGCTGAAGGTATCAAGGAAGGAATACTTGAAGGAGTCCGGTTAATGGAACAGAGAATGATACTGGCAGCGAAAAACGGAACGCCCATTGATGTGGATGGCAGAGCTTATTTTATACAGGATGATATGGAACATCTGAAAGGGATATTTGCAGAAATAGAACGGAGGTAGGTTATTACTTCACTTCCGTTTGACAAGAACGTTCGGTGATTGTATTATAAAGACGGTGACAACTACCTCAATAGTTGTGTATTTGATTTATTTGTTTTGCAGAAAAAGACTGTGCAGAGATGCATGGTCTTTTCTGCTTTTTATGTTCGTTCGGTGGAAGAAGATGATTTAAAAGAAAATCCAGCGAAATAGTAGGAATTTTGATTTGATTGCATGATTTATGCGGAAAATTCAGGGGTTCGTATTGTGATTCGATAGAATTACCGAGAAATAAAATAGTTTCTTACTAAATGATAATTATTATCAATTAAAAAAGGCGTATCATTATAATTTTGGAAATAGTCAGTAGTTAAGGGGAAATCTGAGAATTGTATGGTGCAAAAAGTGAGACGGTTCGATGATTTTTTCATGGCATGAGGTGTGAATGGAAGATATAAAAACTATATATAGTATTCAAATAAAAAATAAATATACTATATATTGACAATATAAAATTAATACTGTATTATTAATGCCAGAACAAGCAAGAAAGAAGGTGCTGTAATGGCAACAAATCCACCTAGCGGAGACGGACATCGAAACGGAGCAGTAAGAAATCGTTCCCAAACTTACAATCCTAAAACACAGACATGGATAAAAAGGGATGCAACGACAGGCAGATTCATGAACGTAAAATCAGATGGTACTCCATTCAAAGGAGTTCGGAAGGAAAAGTAAGTGGAGAATAAAGATTATTTAGAGAACATATGCAATATGATTAGCGAAATAGCTCGGATTGCGAAAGAGTTACTTTGTGACATACTGCAGACAGCCACCTTTAACGGTCATCAGGGCCATATTATCCGGCCAGACCGGGACATCCCCGGCCATTAACCGTTATGCCGCGAAAGGCTCTTTACATGAGTAGCACATGATAGGCTCTCTGCCTTGGCAAATCCGCCTGTGGTGCTGGTTTGCCGGCTTTGCCAGAATATCATGTGTGATGGAGGCTCATGTCAAGAGTACCGTGGAATAATGGTTAATGGCCGGCCGGATAATATGACTCACGCTGGCCGGATAATATGGCACAGGTGGCCGTTTTGGATGACAATCTGCACATACATAAACAAATAAGCCAAAGTATTATTGCCATAGCTACAATTGCTCATGAAATTATGTTGGAAATGCCCAATATTACGAGTAACAACTTTCTCGAATTATCTAGACTTTTAAGCGCTATACCAAAAGATACTTGCATATTTGACGATCAATATGAGAAAAAATTATCATCATATAGACGTAGATATAAGAAACCAATAAAAGCATTTTTCGGTAAGCATCCGATAATACGTGAGATTATAGTAGGCGTTTTGATTGAGCTGATTGTTATCAGTATTTCGTGGGCAGTTCAAAAGGGCGATGAGGGCTGCGTTAAAGAAGAATCTTTGCAAATCGAATACTATTCTGATGATAAAACATATAATATGCAGATTGGGAAAGATGCTATTGACGATGGTGTAACAATAACTTTCCCCAATGATAGTACACTAATTATTGGTATGCCATAAGTTAAGTGTAAAAAGTGAAATAAAGAGCCTTCTGGATTATTCCGGAAGGCTCATGAACTAGATGGTTTTATATCGTGAAGAAACCAGTTCCTTAATTCTTAGCAAAATATTATTTAAGTTGATTTGTTCTTGATTGATTTCGTCTAATGAAGACTTATTTGTTAATGTGTTTAATTTGAAATCATATTTTATATTCATTCTTTCTAAAAAGAATCGCAGACAGGATATCGGTTTTAGAATATATTTATCATAATCAAAGTCTACCTTATTTGAATAGGCTAGTCTGAGGTACGAAAATGCTTCAGAAATATATTTCTCTACAGATAATATCCATTCCATAATTTCTTCATAAGTAGAATTTAAGTTTATATCATAAACTTCAGTTAAAAATGACACTCCGGTGTTTGATTGCGAAAAATAATATTCGAGAGCGCTTTCTTTTTCACATAGTTCCATTTCAGTTCGATAGTTGTTTATAATGTTTTCAACTTTATTGTTAAAATACAAGATCTGTTTTTCATCATATCCTAGCCCAGAATTAATGCAGACAATACGTGAGCCATATAATTTACTGGTAAGATAAGGGGCGCTTGTAAAATTGTCTATCATAACATCAATAGTATTTAATAATACTTGACGCTCATTCTGTATTGCACTGTTTAATTCGTTTGATAAAATTTCAATGAGATCATTTAGTTTAAATGATGAATATTCTAAATCATTTTGTCTGGGAAGTTCATTCCTATAAAAGTTATAGTTTTCAATATACTCATGTGGATTAGATTCCAGAGATAATAATTCTAGTTTTGTTTGTAAAAAATGACAGGGAACAGTGGTCTTGTCCTCCAGTTCAATAGGTGTATCTGGCGCTAAATATTTTATAATAAATTTCTCTGGATCTAAATTTTCTTCTGCTGCAAAATCTTTAAATAATAAAATTAAATCGTCTTTTGAAATATTTTTGGTTCTGTGATTCTCAATGTTAGGTAACCATGATTTGTTTTTACCAATCTTTTCTGATAATTGATAAGCTGTTAAATTATGGCTTTTCCGCATTCTTACAATGAGTTCTATATATGCATCTGTTAGCCTTATTTTATTTGCAAACAAAGTAATAGTCCTCCATTCAAAAGTAATTGCATGTACACATTATATGAGTTTTATCAAAATATGTAAAGATAGAATGAATGACGAAATAATATGTACATATTTAAAGGGATACAAGAAAAGGTATTGACAATATGTACATATAGTGCTATCATAGACTCACAACGATGATGATACATCGTTACGCACCTATCAACAGTGGAAATAAAAAAGAAGCCTGAGATGCTCGGCAAAGCATCACGGCTCCTGAATGTACAGATGAGATGATCATCTATACTTACCTTAGACAAGTAAAGTATAAATCATGATTCATCTAATGACAACCCAGAACATTTGTTCCTGTGGTATCTGTCATTTAATTTCCCAGATCAAGACTACAACTTAATGAGCGGAGAAATCGTATCTATGCTCTGTGGTATAGGTTTTCTTTCGTTTACACAGAAATTGTACCTTGAAAATAGAATATAGTCTCTGTACCTATGAGCAGAGTCGGTGAAGCGAAATGACGGCCGGCTTGAATATATTCTAGTTGTTGCGTTGAGTGAGAGAAACAAGCGACCTAGACCCTGTTAGTTCCATCTGAAAAAGTAGACACTGTGATTCCATAGGGAAAGTGCGCTCTTTTTTCAAGAAAATGTGGAATATAAGGAATGAGGTGGTAAGAGAATAAGCATAAAACTTATATTTTTTTACCTATTAAGAAAAAGAATATAGAAGTATATGCCTGTAAATTAAGAAATTATCTGAGTTGACACACAAAATATAAAGGAAGGAGATGAATTGAGTGGAACTAAACCGATGCGATTATGTGATTTTGGCAATTCTTAATTCGAAAGGTGCAACTGCGACGATGTATGGGCAAAGCATTTACGAAATTAAAGATTCTGAAAAAATCAGCAAGATAGGAACTATATACAAGGAAGTGAAGAAGTTGCAGAAATTTGGTTATGTTGCGGAAGGTGTCAAAGCAGGAAGAGCAAAGACATACTATTTGACCAAAGAGGGAATCAATATGCTGCCAGCCAAAAAAGGAGAGAATCAGTTATGAGTAATAAAGAATACCTTAAAATGTATGGCTTTCTTGGTATCGGACAGTTTGGAGGAAACATTACCAGAAAGTTTGAAGAAGCCGGATATCCATGTGTTGTAGCCAACAGCTCACAGGAAGATCTACAGACCGTAAAGAATGCAAAAAACAAGTTCCATTTCAAGAACGGGAGCGGATGCCATAAAAATAGGAAGAAATCGAAACAGCTTCTACAACAGAATCTGGATGCACTGCTCAATGAGATCAAATCAAAAATGCCGGGAGTTTCTACTATATTTATATGTGCATCATCAGCAGGCGGTACAGGCTCTGGAATGTTGGCAGCCGTAGCAAAGATTGTGAGTCAGATACTACATATCACGGTTTGTATCGTAACGGTGTTACCGAGTAATGTTGAAAATTTCCAGTCATATGCAAATACAGTGGAACTATTTCAGGAATTGGAAAAGTTAGACTGCTTGGGAGCAATGTTCGTACTAGATAACGCCAAACATAATGACAAGCTGAAGATCAATGATATATTTTTTACTCATTTAGATGCTTTGCTTGCCAATGTAAATGGATCTGATTATGGATGCTTGGATCGTAGTGAAATAAATCAGTTGCTTTCTACATCTGGTATGGCTGTACTGGCTAAGCTTGGCAAGGATAAATCAGCGATGTTAATATCTGCAATTACTGATAAAAACATATACGCACCGATTGAACCGAATAAGGTTGTTAAATATATCGGTATTATGAGTACAGGGAAACAACAGACACTTGATGAACTCTATTTATCCGTTGGGATGCCGATTGATACTTATATAGGAACAGATTCAACTTCCAATGTGTGTATGCTTGCAGGAATGACATTGCCAAAGACTCGATTGAATGAGATTAAGTCAATGGCACAGACGAATGCCAATACCATAAAAAAGAATATGGAGACTGCTAAATCAGAGCTATTTGACGATTCTATGGATTTTCTCAATATGTTTGAAGAGGATAAACCTGTAAAAGAAGAGAAAAAGGTGTCCAGTTGGGATGTCTTGAAAGAGTTTCTGTAATAGAACGTAAAAGTATATACGAGAATGTAGAACAATATATTGAGCCGGTAACTATTAAATACAAATAAATAAAAGTTGAAAAGGAGATCAGAGGATTATGAACAGAGAACAGAGGAGAAAACAGGACAGAGAAAACAGAAGGAACAGCAAGAAAAACTATCAGTATGTCGGAATTAAAGAAATTCCGGTACAGGCTATTCAGCATGATCCGAACTTAAAGGAACTTGACAGGGAAATTATCGAATTATGTCAGCACGAATACAACTGGAAAGAGACAAATGCGATCAAGCATGAAGTATCACGGGGCTTGATTATGACGGGGATATCATATCTGGATTCATTATGTGCGCTGAGATTTGACATTACACCGGCAGATGATAAAGTCCTTGTCCGCAACACTATGTATCATATTTGTAATGCAGTCAATTACTTCTTGGGACTGTGTGGGGATGATCGGGATATAACTATTCGGGAACTAATTAATGAAGCGAAGGCAAACAAGGAGACTAATGTTGTTATGCCTGTCCCGGAAGGCGCTGAGATATATCCTATGCAGCCACTTCCAAACGAGGATGCCGTGGATGATTTATATGCAGGATTTGTTGTAAGTCATGCGTATGATCTGGCAGATTATCTCACAAATGCAAAGCTTTCCGATATCATTGGAGATGAAGAGTATGTCTTTGAAGTGCTGAATATGATTGTGAAAAAGACGAAAGAACTCTTACCGGAAGCGGAAGTTGATTCTGAGAGTTTTATCGTAGAACTGTAGAATATTAATCCGGTGGGGAGATTATTCTGCTCACTGGAAAAACTGAAAGGATGCATATATGGATAAAGTAGAAGTAGGACAATATTATTATGTAGCAGATCTGAATCATTTGACTTCAAGCTACCGTGTGCAAGTATTAGAAATAATAAACAGTAAAGTAGCAAAGGTAATAAATTCACCTAAAAGCTCAAAGCGGCATAGACAATATAAACCGTTTAATATTCCTATTGAAGCATTGCACGAAACATCTAGGGAGGCAGGTATAAAAAATCGAGATGAACTTAAACGAGAGAGAAAACGTGTAAAGAAGAATAAAAACAAGTTCAGAAAAAAGAATAAAGAAAATGAGAAACCAAAGGAGAACGACAGTCATGAAAATCACAAGTAATATCGAAAACAGCAACTATACACAGTGGATCACAGGCTTTGTGGAGTCCGTCATTAATCAGGCAGACCTCAAATGTGACGAGGTTGTCATTGATGAAATAGATGATGATCGCATGTGGTTCACAATTGACGGTTCGGAATACATAATCCGGACATGGAACTTTGAACCGGTAACATATGATTTGCAGGGTAGACCATGCGCTGAAAGAGTAGAGTATACTCTGTTTAAATACGTTTCAAATATGGAAGAAATATGTCGTGGTATAGAGATTATCAGATGGGATAACGATGAAGTGATTAATGAAGAAAAAGAAAAGGCGGTTATCAAAAACTCTCGTGAAGAATCGCCAGAACATTATTCCAGTTGGGTACAGTCAATATCAAAATAATAGGATAAATACGATGGAGGTATACACAATGAATGGTACAGTAAAATGGTTTGATTCGAAAAAGGGCTATGGGTTTATCAATGGAGATGATGGCAAAGAGTATTTTGTTCACTATTCCCATATTTATATGAGAGATAAATTTAAAACTCTGGATGAAGATGATATTGTTCGTTTTGATGTAGGAAATGATAAGAATGGGAAAGAGTGTGCTATTAATGTAAATCCGCTTATCACAAGGCAATGGATTAGACGTGCATTGGAGAAAGACAAGCTATATGTCAGAACAATTAAAGATTCATATGGTGTGAGAGCATATACGGTCGTGGATATAAATGAAGTCCTTCAGACAAGTGAGCAGGGTATGTCATTCTATGAACTGGCTAAGTATGCAGGCTTTGATGTCGACTTGTAAACAATCTATTTCATTCATTTCAATTTTCCTAAAATTTTCCAATATGGAAAACAGAATATAGTTAGTGTAAGGCAAATTAAAATGATTACACAAGGGAGGAGTGCGCTATTACAACAGTAAACGTATTAAGAAATTTGCTGTATCAGGAACATGGATGGGCAGAACCTGCTGAGCCATTAGTATACGATGATGAAGTTATGCAGATTCAGATACAGAGGAAAAAGGATCTGATAGAAAGAGTACATAAAGAACATATACAGTATGCAAAGAAGCACAATCTGGAAATACCTGTAAAAGAGACAGAAGACATTTTACAAAATCAGTGTGAAGTTAATGTCCAGAAACTTCTTAATTTAATATCGGATATCGGATTGCTTGTCGTTACCTTATCACAACCAAATGCTGTGGCAAGAGATATTGATGAATGTCTTAGTACCAATGAAAAACTTTACAATTTACCAGAAGTGTTGGATTACATCCTATCTATAACTATTTCAGGAACATTTAAGGCAACTCAAGAACGGGAAGATTTAAAGAGGTTTTGTGATATCTTCATTATCGGGATGATCGTGGTTGTACAGTATTTTTTTGACGAAGAGTTTCGAAAAAATGAGAATAAAGAGAATGCTGATTCAGATGATACAGATGAAGAGAAAATGATAGATGTTCTTCAGATAGATGAAGATGATATCGAAATAAATACAAGCAGGCTGCAGGTTGGACAGGTCGTGAAGAATTATAAAGAGTTGTGTGCTTTGTTGGGTGAAGAAGAGTGTGCAGGAAATTCTCGTAAAGCTCAATTAAAAGAATTTGCAAGATACTTTGAGTGGGAGAAATCGGGACAGAAATTTTTAATTACAGATATTTATGATACGCCATTACCAAAAGAAGATGGCAGAAACAAAGGAAAATATATAAAGTGCATTGAAATTATCCTGCTTAATTATCTATCAAAACAAAAAGGATATACTTATACATTGAGTAAGAAAAAGTGGTGGGAATTACTCGGAATGATAAATCGGAAATATGACAATGTGAGTCAAGAAGAGTTATTAGAGATTGATCCGGTTATCACCAAATTTGAGATAAAACATTACTATCAGCGTTGTAACAAGAAGTTAGAAGAGATTCTATTTTCTGCTCTCAGAAGTTTAAGTAGTCGAAAACTAATAGATTGGGAAATCGAAACAGTAATTGTTACACGAAATCAAGAAAAAACACATTATAGAGTTGCAAATGTGTTTGAAAAAAAGATGATCCTGCGAGCAGAGCGTTACGTTTTACATAAGATTATGCATTTAGAGAAAATGTTTAATGTTTTTGCAAAACAGAAGCAGGATGAATTTTATAGATTAGTGAATGAGATTCTTAAAGATTCACTAGACGAGGATTGGCAATATTATTTTAAACAGGTCAAAATTATATATAACCATGATCAAGTCGTAGAAGCAATCCCAGATATTGAAGCTGAATTAAGAAAATTAGAACTAAATGATAAAGTAGTAAATGTTTTAAATGAACATGCAGAAGAAAAATATCGTAAGGAACGAAAAAAATATGAAGACGATACAGCAAAACTTTTTGAAAAACTTGTTAATGGCGAAGATATCTCGGAAGAAAAGATATTTAAAATACCAGATACTTATGTTATGGCACAGGAATTATTAACTGATGAACTAATCCGATTAGGACATAAAAATGTGAGTAAGGAACCATATACACTTACAAAAGAGGAAGAAAAGGAACTGGATACACTATTTTTGCTTGATAAATAAAAAAATGAACAATTCATTCGTAATATAATACATACTCTCTATTACGAAAAACATGTTCATTTTTTGAAACAGTAGTAATATCACAACACATATTAAGACGTGCTGCGCACAGCCCCTAGCCTGTGTGTTGACGCACCCAGTCCCCGTGAAATAAAAAAATGTATATGTTTGTAAACTGAGTTAATGGGCGCTTGCGCAGAATATAATTGTAGAAAAGTCTGAAAATTGCCATACATTATAAAACCTGCTGCCCCCCACTTCAACATTACATTATTTATTGCACCTGTGCATTTTTTATTTCCAGGTGGTGATGGCGATAGCCAGCACCAAAGGGGCTGTGCGCAGCACAGCAATTAAACAAGGAGAAGATTGTACATGAGTAATAATTATGAGAATAAAGAAGAATTGAGATCCCTCTTACCTACATATCTTGAGATGCTAGAAGATATGGGAATGACAGAGAACAGAGGAAATGATTATTGGGATTGCCCATTTTGTGGATCTGGAACTGGAATAAACCGAACGGCAGCCTTTCATTTGCTTGAGGATGGTACTAAATACAAATGCTTTTCATGTGGTGAGAGTGGCGATATTTTTGATCTTGTCAAACATATAGAGAACATGGAGTCTGAAAGATATCCTAAAGTATATGCTAAGACAGAAAAGATCATGAAACCATATTTAGGAAAGCAAATACAATCTGAAAAAGGTTCAGATGAAGAAAATAAGCAGGATATAAAGCAACAGGATTATTCAGAATATCTTAGAGAATGTCACTCACAGGTATTTTTGTCGAATTATTTTCATAAGAGAGGTCTTTCCGACCGGATCATTGATAAATTCCAACTTGGCTTTGATCAAAAACAGAATATAGTAACGATTCCTTATAATGCAGGCCATGAAGGTACGGGGTATATCCATCGTGTGTTATGGACTTTTGGAAACAAGTATATTAAACATGGCAGCGAATTGTTTAATATTGATGTGATTCGCAATAATGATTCAAACTGTGTCTTCATTACAGAAGGTCAGATCGATGCTATGAGTTTTGAAGAGATTGGATATCCGGCACTTGGTCTTGGCAGTGTGAATGAAATTGATAAACTGATCAAACTGCTGCTCCATACTGGAACTTACAAACGTCTGATTATAGCTTTGGATAATGATGTTCCGGGGAGACGTGCAACAGGTAAACTGATTGAAGCGATAGCAAATACAGAGATGCCGTTTAATGTAATGTCTATGAGCTGGATTTATGGAAGGTATAAAGATCCGAATGAGTTTCTTGTAAAAGATAGAGATGGATTTGAAAGACAAATAAAGAAAATAGTATCTGTGATATAGGAGGAACAAGTATATTGAGCAATACAACAAAAATTAAATATGTAACTATTGACAACAAACTGTATCAGGTAAAGGCAATCAGTTTCTATCGTATGACTATGACTCTTGTTCCGTGTGATATGTCTATAGATGCTGTTCCTAAAGATGAGGTGTTTCCGGTGGAGGAATGTAGGAGGGATTTTCATGTGACGATAGAGAATTGACGGGGCAGTTTTCTAAATATTCGACATGAAGGATTAGAAATGTAGGAGCGAATGAAACTACTATTTCAAGATGTGTAAAAGAATATCTGATAGAAGGGAATTGATGAATTATAAAAATAAAAGAGCAAAAGGCAATCAAAATAAGAAGTGTACAAGCTAATTCGGTGTATATGGTAAATAATCATATGACATATACCTTGAAAGATGGCACGGAAAAGGCAGCGTGGCTTGATATTGGACAAGCAGTGTTGAGTGATGGTCTGTTTACCCAATATATGAGAAAACATGGAATGACTGTTAATGCCAAAAGAAATACTACAAAGGATTTTATTGTGGTAAAGTTTGAATATGGCGTTCCTGAGGAAAATATAAGTGCAAAAGAGCTACGTAAAAAATATTATAAAAACGGAATTACTATTCAATGGCCTATATATGATAAAGATACAGGTCAGGCGACTTACCCATATAAACCTATCAAGTATAAGATGCTTATGCGTTCTCCGGGAAAGGCAAAAGAGGGTGAATGTATTTTTGTCAGAGATACATTATACGATGTTGCAATCAAATATCTTACGATGGATTTATATAAGCAAATGCCAGAAGATAATGCGAAGATCGTAGAAATGTCTGCTTATATGACATTGGTTACGGCGACAGCACAGGATTATATTCAAATACCTATGAATCAGATACTCATTATAAAAGATGAGGAAGTCAAAGCAGATATTCCTGTTTGGTCTGTTGAGGTACAGGATGGGCGATGTGTAGTTAACCGTGATGCCAAAAAAGGAGTATCAAATATACTTTTTGATGGCGAAGGTCTGATTGATGAAGGGCTGTTTCAGAATAATATATTGCAGAAAAGTATGGACGGATTTATATATTGTAGATCTCATTTCTTCAAGGCCTGTTTATTTCGTGGAAATCTTCAGCAATTTTTCAAAGATAAATTGAATTTATCCGATGATGAATATGAAACACGTCAGGTAAAAGATATGTTTGGAAACAGCCTTAAACTTAAAGATATCAAAGTCGTTACAACAGAAAATGCAATAAAGTGGATAAAGTTTGCCGATATTATGGGTGACTCTGCACAAGAGGCTTATCAGTATTATAAAAGGATAATGGAAGAGCATGGTAATCTATTTGCTATTGTTAAAACTGGACATGCAAGTAAATGGGGAGAGCTACAGAGAGCTTCATATCAGATTTGCAACAGTCTTCCGATATCTGGCACCGAAAATGCTGTCAATCAAACGTTAACGAAGATTGCGCAGACGAGCATTGATTATTGTAATAATCTGAAGCAAGATCACTCAGCCTTTATTAATTATATGAGACAAGAAGCGAATGATTACAACATAAATAATGTTCTAATTGCGCTGGACGAATACAATGATTCTTTTAAGGATACAAAGTACTTTAGAGAGAAAAAAGCAAAAATTATCAGTAAGCTAAAGAAAAAAATGATGCTGGGAAAACTACTGCTGGAAGGGGATAATCTGACAATTTGTGGTAATCCTATTGCGCTGCTACTAAAGGCAATTGAAAAGAGTCCAATGGAAGAACAGAGTTTTTATGTCAAAAAAGATGTGATCCAGTGTTATACACCCAGATTTAAAGACGGGGAATTTTTGGCGGGATTTAGAAGTCCTCATAATTCTCCGAATAATATCGTCTACCTTGAAAATACATATTCCAAAGAACTCATTAAATATTTTCCGAATTTAGGACGTAATGTTATTGTAATTAATGGTATTAAAACAGATGTACAAGACCGATTGAACGGGATGGATCAAGATAGCGACTCGGTGTATGTCACAAATCAAGAGCAGATTGTAGAAGCTGCAAAAGTGGCTTATGCGAAGTATCCGACGATTGTTAATAATATTCCTCTTGAGGGTGCAAGTATATATAAAAATGATTCGGAATCTTATGCCTTGATGGACAGTAAAATATCATCTGCGCAAATGTCTATAGGATATTCAAGTAATTTAGCACAAATGGCACTGAGTTATTATTATGATAAATATTATCGGACGAATGATAAATCATCTGAACTGGAAGACATATTTGTGATATGCTCTGTTCTTGCGCAATGTGCCATTGACTCTGCAAAACGTATTTACTCTGTGAATATCAATATAGAACTAAATAAAATTCGTAATATGGAATGTATGAAGGAATACTGCGAAAAAGTTAATGAAGAGAATGAAGAGGAAGAAGATAACGAAGAGGGAGACGAAGACAATGAAGAGGAAAGATATGTTCCAAAAGTACCGTTGTTTTATGCAGAGAATCAAAAAAGTAGAGGGAATAAAGAGGGGAATTATGTTGTAGATACCACTATTCGATGCCCGATGCAGATATTATATGATATCATAAATAATGGTATTGATAGACAGGTTCCCAGCCAGACAGTGAATATTGATAAATCGTTATACTGGGAAAGTAATATGAGAAAAGCCGCAACTTTGATAAAGAAAAATAAAGGTAGACGGTTAAAGAGAATACTGAGTATCGTAAAACAATATTCGAAGGAAGTACAAACATTTAATGCTGACGAGGAAGAATATTTCAAAAAAAGAAGTATGGCTTTTTCTGGTTGTATGAAAGAAATACGGCGATATAAAATTGATCAAGAATTTATGATTTATTTGATTCACTTAGCTTTTAACAATACAGATATATGTGATAATTTATTAATCACTCTCTATAATTATGATAGCGATATGTTCCTAAAAAGTTTTAATAAACATAAAGAGGATAAAAAAGATCAAAAATGTCCGCAAAATAGTTAAAATATCCCTTAACTATGGGCGTTTTTAATATCTTTATATGAAGAGGAGAAAGAGCATGAACGGATCGTAGGCTTAGTAGTGCTCTTTTCATATATATGATTTTAATTCTTGCATTTACTTTTACTCTTTTCCTTTCTATCAGATATGATATAGTCATGCATAAAGAAAAGGTGTTGCCTAGTTCTTTATGCAAAGCCGTGGACGAAAGTGTAGCTTGGCTGTTGCGGCAAGACGGTATAGGGGCTGGTGTAGCCATGCCTCTATATTTTTTTTTATAATTTTTTTATGTATATATCATTTTTAAGGAGGTGCATATATGTCTAATGAAGAATTGAGAGCTATGTATAAGGAGCGGCTCAAACGAGAGAAGCAATACTATATTGCAGAGGTAACAGGTATTGATAAGGCGATTTTGTCTCGTTTCAAAAATAACAAAATTGACCTGTATCCGCATTTATTTAAAAAACTTGAATCTTATTTACTCAATAATTAATTTCCATTTCAAATTTCTTACTGGCTATCTCAGCCAACTATTCCAAAAATATTTTTACAACTGAATATTGATGACAAACAACGGGAGGTATGACATGAATGATATAAAATTAGATGATTTCAAAATTGGTGAGTTATATGGTTTTATGGCGACAAATGAGCAAGGCGAAGTAGATGAAATTAAAGGAAGAGTGATAGGCTATACCTCTACACAACTTGGTGAGATTCATTCTGATCTATTGATGATTAAAAACACATTTTCCGAAAGACCCAATTATGTGGCGCTAGACTCTATTAAGAACTATTATTACTGCAACCGAGATAATGAAGAGTACATTGATGCCGAGGTATATAATCCGGATCTAGATGAATACAACATTGAACGAGGTACAAGTACAAAAGATATTATCTCTATTATGGTTGATAACTGGGAGTATTATGATTTTGATACGCGAAAAGACCTTGTATGTAAATTCGCAAATGCCGTGACTACGGATGTCCTTATTGATCTAATAACAGCTTATGCAGAATCTAAAAAACATAATGCTGAGTTAAGCGAAAAATATCTTAAACTTCTTGACCATCAAACACAATCCATTGACAAATACAACAAATTTAGAGATCAAATAAAAGCATTTATGCCTAGAGGGTACGACAAAATCCTTGATGCGCTTATTTTTGATGTCTGCGGATTCGGGCGGTGATTGCTATGGCTACATTTAATAGTTTTGCCGCTCTTGAACGGCAGATTATGAAAGATATGCAGAGTGCGGCCAATAGGGCAAAAGATAAGATTGAGATGGAATTATTTATGAATGTCAACGGATATTATGATGGCTCTACTCCGCAGAGATATCAGAGAACAGGGACATTGTTGACTTCCCCAGATTCAACTCCTGTGCAGGGGAGCGGTAAGTATTTGGAGTTTTCTGTCTATATGGACGATGGGATTTCTTATAGTACGGGAACTTTTTCCGGGGCACAGGTTATTGATGCAACGGAACGGGGCGGAGCCGGAACAATAGGTAATCATGGATATTTTCAAAGAACGGAAGAAGCTGTTCAAAGCATTTTGGACAGTGAATTTGCAAAATTATAGGGGGTGAGTTATGAGTGATCATGAAATAAATGTCAAGGTTAATCTTGATGATAGCGAAGCGCAAAAGAAACTTAATGACCTTACTAAAAAAGAACGAAAGATTGATATAGATGTTGATACGTCCGATATAGATCAAGCATCTAAAAAAGTCGATGGTTTAAAAAATAAAGATGTAAAAGTAGATGCAAAAGTGACCGGAAAGGAAACTATTGATTCTACAGCAAAATCATTGGATAATGCCACGAAAAGCGCATCTGGATTTGGTAATACAATAAAGGGGTTTGCTAAGTTTGGAGCATACTTAAATATATTCCAGACAATCGAGCAAACGGCACGAAAAGCTGCTGAATCTATTAAAGAAATTGATGATCAAATTGTCAATCTACAAATGGCAACAGGAAGCTCATATGAAGATATAAGACAATTATCACAAGAATATTTAACCCTTGGGAAAAACTTGGGAGCTACGGGAATTGAAATGCTAAGTGGTGCTGACTTATGGCTACGTAGCGGTCGAAGTATGAGCGAAACGACAAAATTGTTGAAAGATTCGACTGTATTATCAAAAGTTGCATCGATGGACGCAGAAAAAAGCTCAGAAGTCCTCACGGCAACTTTGAACGGATATCAAATGTCTGCTGATGCGGCAGAACATATTAATGATGTTCTCAGTTCAATAGATCTCGCATCTGCCTCATCGGCCGAAGGTATAGGTGAAGCCCTTACAAAAACAGCATCTGTGGCTAATAATGCAGGATTATCATTAGAGAAAACGGCCGCTATTATTGCGACCATCAAAGATGTTACGCAGGATAGCGATAGTTCTATTGGAAATTCTATTAAGTCAATCCTGTCTCGCATGAACCAAATCAAAGCCGGTAAATTTGTTGATGAGGAAACAGGCGAGGCACTTAATGATACCGAAAAAGTTTTAAATAAGCTGGGCATTTCTATGCGTGATGCAAATGGCCAGTTTATGGATGCAGAAACAATTATAGACAATGTGGCTCAGAAATGGGCATCTTTTGACAAGAATGCGCAAAAAGCAATCGCTACCGCTATGGGAGGTGCCTACCAGTACAATAGGCTCATTACCATGTTTGATAATTATGACAAGGTAATGAATCTTACGAATATTGCGAATAACTCAGGGGGCGTAGCAGAGACTAAGTTTGAAGAAGCGTATTTGAATTCTCTTGAAGCAAAAACAAAATCGCTTCAAGCGTCTTTTGAGTCCCTTTCAACAAATCTAATTTCCCGTGATGCTATCAACGGTGTTTTGGAAGCTACACAGGCTCTTGTTGAGTTCATTGATAAAACAAATGTACTCAAAGGAGCATTGGCAGGGGTGGTTGCAGGAGGTATCATAAAAGGTTTCACAATGCTCACTGCTTCTATTACTCAAGCGGCAATGCAAATGACCAATTTTTCGCGTGCTATGGATCTTGTAAAAGCAGGAGATTTGCTCGGCCAAGATGGACTTCAGCAATTGTGTGTTCTTACTGACGGATTGTCAAAGTCACAGTTAAAAGCCGTCTTATCATCTGAAGCATTAAGTACGGCGCAGAGAATGCAAATTTTACAGGCTACAGGAATGAGTGAGGCACAGGCAGCCGCTACACTAAGTACAATGGGATTGGCAACAGCCGAAGGAACCGCAACGGCAAGTACAGTTACACTGTCAGGGGCGCTAAAAGGTCTTTGGGCCACTTTAATGGCAAATCCGATTGTTGCTATTGCACTTGCTATAGGAGCAGGTGTCGCGGCATTTTCTTCATATAATCAGGCTGTTGAAGAATCAATCCAGCGCGCCAAAGATATCACTTCTGCCTGGGACGAATCCAATTCATCTCTAAACGAGCAAATCTCAAAATATAAAGAATTAAAATCTCAACTCGATTCAGGCACGCTCTCTCCAGACGAAGAATTCTCTACTCGTCAGCAGATCCTTGATATCCAAACACAGATTACATCTCAGTACGGCGAACAGGCAGAAGGTATTAGTCTTGTAAACGGTGCATTAGATGCTCAACTAGCAAAACTACAACAGATAGCTGCAGAGAACGCAAAAACAGAGCTGAATAAATCTCAGGATGAATACAATAATGTTATTGATCAGATGGAGAAACAGAGGTTATATACATTATCCGACACTGCAAGTGGAACTGGTGCAAATAAAAATGATGGTGGTATAGGAACTGCTATATATAATATTGCAAAGCAGTTTGAAGATGCCGGATTAAGCATACAAGATAATGGCAATGGAGAAGGATTATATACAATCCAATTTAAAGGCGATGCTAGTCAGGCAGATAGTACTATTACTGATTTTATGAATCGTGTATCTGAATTAAAAGATACATATACTGATCAAAACTCGATTAATGTCATTGACGGATTTGTAAATTATTCGTCTGACGCACTTAAAGAGAACCAGAAGGTTCTCGATGATTATCAGGAGTCATACAATAAGTTCTTACAGATGGAAATGGTATCAGAGGGATATGGTGAAGGATCTGTTGCCGATACCTATAACAAATATGCCGAGGCTGTAGAAAAATATAACGAAGCACTTGCATCAGGGGACAGTGATTCAATTAAAGAAGCGCGTGTTGATTTTAACGAATTGAGCGGTGAAGTAGATACACTTCTATCTAAAGGAGATAATGATAAATTCGCGGTCTTATTTGATGGTGTTACCGATACTTTGGATGACGCAAGCATTAAGCTGAACGATTTTAATGAAGTATTAAGTGGTAAAGCTGGCGATTCTAATACTTTTAAAGATCAGGCAGAGAATATAAAAGCTGCATCTGACGAATTAAAGGAAATGAAATTGGATGCTCAAGAAGTACGGGATGCTTTAATTACCGATGGCGCTCAAACTGGAGAAGATCAGATTCTTGCACTTGCAGATGCGTGGGGATTAACCGAGGAGTCTATTAAAAATCAGGATGAGGCATTCACCGAGTTTCTGTCTGTTTTATCAGAAGCAGGTATTATTACTGGCGAGGTTGCAAGTGCGACAGATACCGCCACAGCTTCATATGATGCATTTTCTTCTACTATCCAGACCGCGACTACAAATCTGTCAACACTACAGAGCATTATGTCTGAATCAGTATCAGGCGCAGGAATTTCTGCCGAAAATGTACAGGCATTCCGAGATATGTTTGGAGATGACGCAGAAAAGGCATTAGAGAAAACGGCCAATGGATACCACCTAAACAAAGAGGCTCTTACAGAGTTACAGGCACAGCAGGAAACACTCACAAAATCTGATTATTTGTCTGCTCTTAGTGACCAATATGAGTTACTGGCTGAGAATTCAGAGAAACTTGCAAAGGCTCAGTTTATGGGCAATATAGATGATATTACTGCTCTTGAAGCAACCAGACAAGGAATACTTGATCAGATTTCATCACTAGAAGATTTACAATACCAGTATGAAGCGGCTACTTCCGCATATCAGGACTGGCAGAATGCTATGTCTGGTGGCGAAGAAGGAGACATGTATGACTCTATCTTCGGCAATATTGAAGATGCAGAGGATTTATATGATAAAGGTCTGACTGGCACAAATAAATTCCGAGAGTTTGTAGATCTGATGTCTAATCAAGACCTGTCTACTGCTTCTAACGAAGAAATTGTGTCGGCATATGAAGCGGCAATTCCAATAATTAAAAGGTATTTTACCGAAGGGCAGGAAGGTGCTGTCAATTTCTTAGAAGATATTCAAAATATTAATTCTGAGTGGGCACACATGAACGAAGATGGCTCATGGGATATAGATTTTGGGGTTGGTAATGATCAGGAAATAGCTGACGCACTTGGTATCGATGTAGAAGCCGTGCAGGCTGTAATGAGAAAATTATCCGATTATGGATTTGAAATTAATCTTGACGAACCTGTAGCATCCATGGAAGAGTTAAGGTCTTCCGCCCAATCGGCGCAAGAAACCCTGGCAAACATGGAAGATACTTCATTAAGCGATATTAACCTCGACTCAAATTCGTTTTCTGAAATAACAGATAATATTGCACAAGTTGAAGAATACATCGACGAGATAAGCGATTCTGACCTTGAACCAGATGTAAAAACTGAAAAATTAGAAAATGCTAATGCTATTCTTGAATATCTCGTAGAAATGCAGAATGAAGCGGGAAATAATAGTATTGAAATATCTGTGAATGCCGAAGAACTTGATCAGAAAATTTCAGATGCTAAATCTGCATTGGACGAATTTAAGAACGATAGCGGTCAGGTAGACTTATCTGTAGAGGGCGCACAAGAAGCGGTTGATAATCTACAGACACTTTTAGCGCAAAAGGAACAGCTTAACACTCCTGCTGTAATGGCTGTTGATACCTCGCAGGTTGATGGAGAACTCGGGGCAGCTCTTGCAAAAATTCAGGAATATCAAACTGCAGTACAGGATTTAAATGTACAAACTGAACTAAAAGCCCAGGGTGTTGATATCGATACCTCTGCTGCTCAAGAAAAAGTGAATAATCTTGCTGCTGAAATACAAGGTATTAATCCAGACATAACGGCGAAGCTTAATGTTGATACCTCAAGCGCCGCTACTATTCAGTCATCCATACAGGCTATTACACCAGAGATTTTAGTAAAGGCCGGTGTTGATTCATCTGCTATTGCTAATTATACTCCCGGTGATAAAAATGCCAGTGTGAAATATAAAGTAGATGCGAGTGCAGTTAATCAGTGGAATGCGCCCGATAAAACTGCAACATTGACTTATAATATTACTACATCAGGTGCTTTGCCGGGAAATAAAGAACGTACTCTTACTTATAATATTACAACAAGTGGAAATGCACCGCATCAAGGAACGGCGCACGTAAATGGCTCATCTGTTAAATCGTATCGGTTTAATAATTGGAAAGGTCGGGCGAATGCTTCAGGAAATTGGGGCATCAAGAAAGGCGGAACTTCTCTTGTTGGAGAGCTTGGTCAGGAAATTCTTGTAAGAGGGCCAGAATTCCATACAATTGGAGATAATGGTGCTGAATTTATCCAGACTCGTCCTGGAGATATTATCTTCAATCATAAACAGACTGAAGCACTATTAAAGAACGGATATGTAACAAGTCGTGGCAAGATGATTGGTGGTAATGCGAATGTTAATGGATCAGCATATTCTTCTGGTAGCGGAAGTTTTAATGTTGGAGGTTCGGGAAGCAATGCTTCTTCATCTTCCGGTTCCTCTTCCGGTTCTTCCAAAAAGTCATCTTCTTCCAACTCATCCTCTTCCGCCAAAGAAGCCGCTAAAGAATTTGAAGACACAATAGATTGGATTGAAATTGCAATCGACCGCCTGGAACGTGCTATTGATACTCTTGATCTCAAAGCATCTAGCACTTATCGCTCATGGTCAGAACGTAATCAAAACCTATCATCTGAGATATCTAAAGTTACAGACGAAATCAATCTACAACAGCAAGGTTACAACAGATATCTACAACAGGCAAATTCAGTAGGATTATCTTCTACCTGGGCAACCAAGGTGCAGAATGGTCAAGTAGACATTTCCACAATTACAGACGAAGATCTTGCTGATAAAATTTCGGAATATCAGAATTGGTGGGAAATTTCACGCCAATGTAAAATCTTTCTAATGCTGGAAACTCCTAAGAGCCTTATATACCACAACATAGTCATGAAATATGGGCAGGTGTGATGGTTTAAGAAATATAAGGATTGGACAATCAGCAGCGAAGTCCCGAATAGGGATATGCTCAACGATCAGCCGTGATGAGTGTAGCGGCGTAGGGTTGCAAGCGATTGGCAACTCGAAATGTTAGACTATTTGATTAAATTTGGGAAATATAATAATGACTGAACGTATGTTCAGTATTGCATGATTGCTATTTTATGGATATAATAATTATGCAAATATTAATGTTGACTCAAAAGGGTCGTATATTTAATGTTCTACCAAAAGGTAGGGAGGGAGTTCTTTAAGCTCCCTCATTAATTTTATTACGAAGGATAAAAATATGTTTAGAACAATGGTATTTATTGATTATCAGAATTTTAACATTAATCTGCAGGAGCATTATAATGGAAAGCAGTTTAAATCAATAAATTATCAAGAACTTGCGAAAGCAATTAATAAACGCTTGACTTTAGAATCGCAAGTAATAAAAACATATTTATTTGCATATAAACCATGTGAACAATTAATGAAAGTTGAAAAGTATTCTAAATACTATGAGTGGTTATGCAAGATCAGAAAAACCCCATACTTTGAGATTATTGAAGGGCGTCAGGAAATAAGACCTATCCATGGGGTTGCATTAGATATCAATAATGATTCTACTTATACTACAGAAGAGAAAGAAACAGATATTAATTTAGCAACTCATATGGTAGCGAAAGGATTTCAAAATGCATACGACATTGCTATTTTAGTTTCTGGTGACACAGATTATGTTAAAGTTATTGAGACATTACATAACATAGGGAAAATAGCAGTAATTGCTCATTTTCAACATCAAAATATAGCTAAATACGAAAATGTTATGGATTCTCATATCGTATTGTATGATAACATATTGAATGAATCTGTAAATAAAAAAGATAATAAAAGAGTCAAAACATAAAATACTAGAGCAAGAGAATTAATCTCCTGCTCTTTCTTTATGTCTAAATCTACAAAACATTCCCCAAACCAATTTAATCAAATAGAAGATATGATCTCGACTCCATGTGAAAGCATGGGAAGTTCATAAGAGAACTGCTAGTAAAGTAGCGTTTACTGGTGAAGAAACGATGAAAAAGCCCTTGATTGCCGTGATGCAATTGAGGAACTAAAAGAAACTGAGTCCGAATTATATGAGCAGGCTTTTGAACATATATCCACGATGTTTGATGGCATTGTTGGTCAATTAGAGCACTTCCGCAATATGATGGAAGGATATGTTGACCAGACTGAAACTGCCGGATATATCATCAGTCAACAGTACTACTCTGCTCTTGTTGAGAATGAACAGGATACACTTGAGAAACTGAACGAAGAACGTGACCAATTGGTTGCATCATTAAATGATGCTGTAAATAGTGGCGCAATCGTTAAAGAGTCTGAGGCGTGGTATTCCATGTGGGAGGAAATTAACTCAGTCGATGAGGCAATTCAGGATTCTACAACAAGTCTCATAGAATTTAAGAATGAAATGCGCCAGATTGAATGGGATATCTTTGATTTATTCCAAGATGCTGTATCAGGCATCACATCGGAGTCCGATTTTCTGGTTGACCTCATGTCTAATGACAAGCTATTTGATGATCACGGGCAGATTACTGACCAAGGCAAAGCCACAATGGGACTTCATACTGTCAATTATAACACGTATATGTCTCAAGCTGACGAATACCGGAAAGCTATTGAAGAACTCAATAAGGAAATCGAGAAAGATCCGTATAACCAGAATCTGCTTGAACGCAGGAAGGAGCTTCTGGAATTACAGCAAGAGTCTATACTTGCAGCGAATGACGAACGCGAGGCCATCCGTGATTTAGTAGAAGACGGTATAAATGCTGAATTGGATTCTTTACAGAATCTCATCGACAAATATAGTGATTTACTCGACTCACAGCATGACATGTATCAATATCAGCAAGAGATTGCTGAAAAGCAACAAGAAATAGCTAATCTTGAAAAGCAACTAGCAGCGTACCAAGGTGATGATTCTGAAGAAGGAGCTATGAATCGTCAGGATATTCAAAATCAGCTTAACGAAGCTAAACAGGATATGGAGCAAACATTATTCGACAGAGCAATATCTGAGCAACAAAAACTTGCGCAGTCGCTTTTCGATGATTATTCCCAAGTCCTCAATATGCGTCTCGACAATATCGACCTGCTCCTTATGGATATCGTTGGCAACGTCAATTCCGAATCTTCTGCTATACGTGATACAATTATTGCCGAGGCTGACGATGTTGGATATAAGCTGACCGAATCAATGAATACCATCTGGGGTGATGGAAGTAAACTGATGAATGTCATTACGACATATGGTAATAATTTTACTTCTGCCGTTACTGGCGTTCAGACCGCAATCAATAATCTGAAGGATATTATTCAACAGGCTATTACTGCATCTAATAAAACTGCATCATCTAATATCAGCAATACAAAAAATAATTCATCGTCCTCTTCTAGTTCTTCTTCGAGTTCCAGCAACAAAACGAACACAACAAATAAAACCAGTTCTACACAAGGCGATGGAACCCCTAGAGTTGGAGATCGTGTTACCTTAAGCGGATGGTATTATTATGATTCTTATGGCACAAGTCCAGCCGGAAATAGATACTCCGGAGTTGCCAACGGAGTTGTTATTGATTCGTATTCCGCCTCTAAATATGGGGGCAGTGGAAAAAATGTCGGTTCATATGATGTGCATATCAAATCAGCCGATGGAAAATACGGCGATCTTGGATGGGTTAAATTAAGCCAGCTTAAAGGATACAGCACCGGCATTAAATCCATACGAAAAGATGAGCTTGCATGGACAAATGAGAATGGAGAACCGGAAACCATTATTACAGGTGACGGATCGATACTTACGCCATTACCAAAAGGTTCTTCGGTTTTAAATACGGAAGCTCATAATAATATCTGGGATATGGCAACCGACCCGAGTGACTTTATCAAGAGAAATCTCGATATAGACACTTCTACTCTACTGGCTCAGAATAATAAGCCTTCGCAGATTAATAATACGATCAGTATCAGCATACCAATTGATAAAGTTCAGGATTACAACGACTTTATCAGACAACTGCAAAAAGATCCGAAAGCTGAAAAGCTTATTCAGTCTATTGCTTTTGATCAGGTAACAGGGCGCGGAAGATTAGGAAAGTACAACGTGAATTTCAACAAATAATATAATACAGGGTGTTGTACTTAATTGTATGGCACCCTTTTTGAATGGAGTGATTGATAATGGATATAGATAAGAAAATGGAAATGTTGCGAAAACGCAACGCTAAGTTGCAGGAGGAGAACGAGACTCTTAAAGCACAGCTTTCGCAACAAAGCAATGATAAAGATAGATATAAAAAACTGTGTGAACAGCTTGAAGATTTAAAGGCTCGGTGGGAAAAGGAAGTTTCTGAAATAAAATCCCAGCGAATCAAGTACGAAGCAATGATTGGTGATGTAAAGAAAGTGAAAGATGTGTTGGTTGGGACAAATGATTTGGGGAGGTAGGCGTTAAGTCTGCCGTCTTTCTTAATTTCTAAATATAAGAATCGAGGCGAAAAAGTTGAATAAAACCTATGATATGCAAGAACTATACAAAGTTGTAGCGCAAAAATTACGACAAGACAATGAGCGGATTAGTTTCGAATGCCATAAGGGCGGCTATAAATCAATTCACAAGAAATTATACAGCTATATTATCGTAAGAACTGTATTGAGGGTGTTCTTTAGAGTGATCACTGAAATTTTAGCAGAAGGTGATGCTGTAAGATGCTATGGATACTTTAAGATTGAACCGAAATTGTACGAAGCTCGTAAAGTACAGAATCCATATGACAATATTTTGTACGATGCACCAGCACAGTACAAGCCAAGAATTAAATTCTATAAGCGGATAAAAGAAGCATGTGCCGGTATTCCTGTAGCGGAAAAGGAGAATAGTAGTAATAAAGATAAAATAATGATTCCGGAGGACAATGAATGATCGTAAATATTAAAGATGCAGCAGAGAAGAAGCTGGTTATCGGGTACATTAAAAACATCCATAGGAAGAAACGGTGTCCTTTTACAAATAAAGATATATATGCCACATGGCTCAATCTTTGGACAGATGATTTCAGAATTGGCGAGAATGGAAGATGCCCTATTATGTTTTGTGAACAGCTTGTTCTATCGAAAAATAAACACAGGAAAGGTATTAATCCGCCAGAATACTATAATCAGTATACAGAATTTATGAATACAGTAAGAGATTTCTTAAATCAATACTATAATGCAAAGAAAAGTACAAGATCAAACGCAAAGCCGTATTTTCAATTACTAATCCAGTACCGAAATAAGCGTATTGAAAGCATGGAACAGTTGCTACGTGACACGGGATTGTATAAAAATGGGTATCGAATAAAAGTTAAGGGCAAAGCGGTATACACAGAACTTGCAAAAGTCCATTTATACAAAATTGAAAAAGATAAAGTAAAATCAATTATGCTAGATACCTTTGATACGGTTGAGGATTATATCAAAGAGATGCTAGGAGATAACTAATGAGTGTAAGTATAAGGGATATTGATGAAAAGAAAATAATGCTGGCGTGTTTCATTATAGACAGAGAATTAAAGGACATAAACTGTAGAAAAAGAGTCATAAATTTTGATAATAACACTGTTTATAAATATTATAGTCGTTTGTTCTCGGATGATTTTAAGTGTGATATCAACGGACATGCTCTGAAAATGTATGATAATCATTTTGCAGTATCTAAATTAGAGTATAAACGTGGGAGTAAACCGCCAGTATATTATGATGAGTATACAGATGTTGTATCAAGTATTACAAAATGGCTGAATGAGAATTACACATTTCGAAATCTGGGAGAGTGCTACAAGGCAATGACCGATATTCTTATGGATTACCGTGAACGATGCTTAAGAAATTTAAGAGAATTGGTAGAACAATATTGTCCATCGAAAGAAGGATATACGATTGTAGTTTATAGTTTTCAGACAAGAGATGAGACTAAATTGTGTAGGTATAAGCTAGTGAAAAGAGATGAAGACGGTGAAGATCGTATTGATTTTGCCGGCACATATGATGAAGTTAAGGATAGAATTATGAGTATTGGAGGATAACCGTGACTTGTAAAAATTGTAAATATCTCAAAAGTTATGCTATTAATCATCAGATTTATTTTTGCGACAACGATAATAGGATTGATGATATTGGTAAGCTGAGTATAGATAAAGAACCGGAGGGCATACCGGGATGGTGCCCGCTAATATACATAAGTAATTTGGAGCAAGAGGCGGTATGATTATCGTCTCTTTTATTATGTGTGACGAAAGGAGTAATGTTGATTGATCAATGAATACAGAAGTAGAAACAAGAATATGCAAAGTATGCGGCGAGGAATTGCCGATAGAAAAATTTCAAGAAAATAGGCCAAAAGGTAAAAAGCCTTATAGAATATCTACGTGCAATAAATGTCGATATTTACAGAAAATAGAGCGGCTTAATAAGCTGACTGACAGAATAGAGATTATACTGGATCGCAGATACAAGCCCATAAAACCAGAACGTATTTTAGATAAAGATTTGATCTCACATATAGATTTAGTAGCAGAAGATGAAATTTTTGTGAGGCTGATGGATTATAAAGATGTATGGATTTCCAATTATGGCAGAGCAATCCATTTATATGCTGATGGTGAGTATAAATTACTAAAGGAAAAAGATAATTATGGAATATATTATACTGCCCGAAAAAATGTATATGAAAATGACAAATGGATTTATAAAAGTTCATTCTTATATGCTGCGCAAGCCGTAGTCGAAACATTTGTTGTAAACCACGATAAAAGAAATGCCAGTTTCATATGGCACAAAGGATACAACAAGGAAGACAATTATTATAAACATCTGTATCCTCTTACAAAAGAACAATACAGAATTGTGAAAGCGAATTTTATGAAAACGGGTGATGATTCTGAAGCGTATATTATAAAAGTGATGAATGATATTAAATTCAAACCGGATGATTGGAGTCGGCGGTGCATGAAACCTGTTATGTGCGGTGTTGGATATCATGGGAGCGAAGATGTCGATTGTACATCTGAATCATATCTTAGATGGCATGACATGATGCACAGGTGTTATAATGATAAATTTCACGAACGCCAGTCACAATATAAAGAATGTTCGGTTTGTGAGGAATGGCTGAATTACAGTAATTTTAAAGTGTGGTACGACAAAAATAAATATGGAGAAACACAACTCGATTTGGATAAAGACATTTTATTCAAAGAGAATAAGATATATGATCCAGCACATGTTGTCTTTGTTCCGCATGAGATTAATACTTTATTTATTGCAAGGGATAAGTGTAGAGGCGACTTACCTATAGGTGTGCATTTCGATAATTCTAAAAATAAATATCGTGCCTACATTAATATGGATGGAAAGAGCAAAAAATTAGGCAGATTTGATAATCCAGATGATGCATTTGAAAGATATAAAGAGTGCAAAGAAGGGCTTATTCAGAAGATGGCTGAACAATATAAAGGTAAGATTCCTGATAAAGCATATCGGGCAATGCTGAATTGGAAAGTAGAAATTACAGATTAATTTGAAGAATATTAATAATGTAACTCGTAAACTTTGTAGTGGCTCACTGGACGAGCTGGTGAGCCTGATAATTTCTTAACTATAAATGTTTTTAACAGAAAGGAATGCGGATGTATAGATAACAAAATTTATAACGAAACCTTGCAGTATGCGATTGATAACGGTATGATTGACTTAGCATATGTGCAAGAGCAAATTGAGATGAATAAAAGAAAGGAAGTATTAGAGAAACACCCATATAGTATATGGGAAGGTAAAAATGGTTATTGGTATACGTATATATTTGATCCTGATAAGAAGAATAGTAGGAGGTTTATAAAATATAAAACAAGAAAAAGTCTTGAGGATAAACTTGTGCAGTATTATTCTGACCATGAAGTAAAAGAACGGGAAAGGACGCTTGAGACAATATATCCAGAATGGCTACAGTATTTTAGTATGCATACCAACAAAAGTGCATCGGTGAAAAGATATACAAGTGAATGGGCAAGATATTATAAGAATGATGCAATTATCAAATATCCCATAAAGCAGCTCGATAAATTGATACTGGATGAATGGGTTCATAAGATGATTAAGGCTTATAATATGACTAAAAAGCAATACTATACAATGTCTTACATATTGCGACACTGCATGATATATGCGGAAGAAAAAGGATATATTAATCAAAATGTGTTCAGTAGCATTAAAATTGAGTCTAAGATGTTTCGGAAAGAACAGAAAAAATCTGATGAAACACAAGTATATCTTGATTCAGAGCAACCAATGATTATTGAAGAAGCATGGCGTGATTACAATAAAAATCCAGACAATACTACACCATTGGCCGTGATTTTACTCTTTTATCTCGGTGCAAGACCTGGCGAAATCGTAGCCATCAAGGAAGAAGATGTTAAGGAAGATTACATACATATTCGCCGAATGGAAACAGGTGATTTTATAGAAATCGAACCGGGAAAATATAAACGGATATCCAGAAGCGTAGTAGAGCATACAAAAACGGATGCCGGTGATCGTTTGGTTCCACTTATAGGAAAAGCTGTTAAAATTGTAGGGCTTATAAAGAGCGTGAATAAAAGATTGAATTGTAACGGGAAATATTTATTCATGAATCAAGGTGAGCGCATTAAAGAGACAGCAATTTCATGGAGATTGGAGAAGTATTGTAATCATTTACAAATTCCTTATCGGAGTCCTCATAAGATTCGAAAAACAGTAATATCTTCTATGATTGATGCAAATGTTAATATTAATACAATCAGGAAAATAGTAGGACACGAGGACGAGAAAACAACGTATAACAATTACTGCTTTGACCGGAAAAGTAAAACAGAAATTAAACGCCAGCTTGAGATAGCGTTGGACGTAGAAGATCACAAAAAGAATGTTGTGCAGTTTAATAGATTTAATTCGGAGCCAGTAATCATGAGTAATCATAATAAAGTTGTCTGAAAAAGTTGTCTGAATTAGATAAAAAAATAGAGAACCCTTGATTTCTAAAGGATTCTCCATCATTTCTATCAATGCGGAAGAAGAGACTTGAACTCTCACAGGATTAACTCCCACTAGAACCTGAAT
>ERZ1643250.705-NODE-705-length-33126-cov-6.199298_pt1 | contig 33126 bp, 28 predicted proteins | sample MGYA00579262_ERZ1643250 | MGnify/ENA primary metagenome ERZ1643250 (study PRJEB29033, sample SAMEA4952265) | chicken gut metagenome | biome: Broiler Chicken; feature: Gastrointestinal Tract; material: Caecum | place: Ireland | collected 2018 | study: Broiler...
CAGGTGGGAGAAGAAGAAGATATGCTTTTGTCAGAAACATTTAAAGGCAGTTCTTTCCCACTGCAGGATCCGGAAAAAGTAAACCGTTTCTCCATTGAAGGGATGCAGTTTGAGAAGCAGGAAGACGAAGAGGAAGATTCACAAGAGGACGATACATTAACCGTGGATCCTGATATAGACTCAGAAGATGGTTATGTAGATGAGGAAGAACCGCAGGAAGAGACGGATACAGGTTCCTCCGTCTCCAGGGAAGAAGCCATCGAGCAGCAACAGACCACCATAGACGGACTAAAGCTGGATATAAAGGAAAGTGAAATTAAGATTTCCAAACTGGAAAAAGAAGTGGCGAAAAAAACAATTACCAGCACCATTGACGGCACAGTAAAAAACGTGGGCGATCCGGATACCGGAAGTTATTCCGGAAACGGATTCATTACCATTGACAGTGACGAAGGCTATTACGTGCAGGGAACCGTCAGCGAGCTGCAGCGGGATCTGCTGCAGCCGGGACAGACCATAAGCGGAATTGCATATGAAAGCGGAAACGTTTTTGCCGCAGTGATTGATGAAGTATCCGACTATCCGGTGGCATCTCAGTCATATTATAATACGGGCAACACGAATGTATCCTATTATTCCTTCCTGGCGGAAATTCCGGATACCAGCGTGCAGTTAAAAGTACAGGAATATGTAAATCTGACGGTGGACGCTGCTATGGAAAACGCAGACGGCAGCATTCAAATCGCTAAAGCGTTTGTGATAACAGAAGACGGACAGGATTATGTTTATAAAGACGCAGACGGAGTCCTGAAGAAAGTGCCGGTGACGGTGGGGACCAGTCAGGACGGGGGCTACAGCGTATCGGTCAGCGGAGATTTGACATTGGAAGATAAGCTGGCATTTCCTTATGGAAAAGGTGTAAAAGAGGGGGCAAAGACGAAAGAAGGAAGTATTGATGATCTGTATGGAATTTACTAGGAGGGAAAAACATGTTAGAAAATATTAGACTTTCTTTTCAGGGGATTTGGTCCCATAAAATGCGCTCCTTTCTGACCATGCTGGGAATCATTATAGGAATCGCTTCCATTATCTCCATCGTTTCTACCATTAAAGGAACCAGCGAACAGATTAAAGAGAACCTGATCGGAGCCGGAAATAACACGATTACCGTCAGCCTGTACGACGGAGACTCGGCCTATGACGCAGAGTATTCAGGCAGCCAGTCTCAGGCACCGATTCTGACCACCCAACAAAAAGAAGAAATAAGAGAAATGGAACAGGTGGAAAACGCCTCGTTTTATTACAGCAGAACCTATGCGGAAAGTATTTACTACGGAGAAGCCGGTCTGGACGGCGGTCAGGTATACGGGATTGACGAGAATTATCTGGATACCTGCGGTTATCAGATGAAAGAGGGACGGGCCTTTGTAGACAAGGACTATGAAGAATACAGGAAGGTGGCCATTCTGGATGAAAGCGCCGGCGAAACTTTATTCAAAAAAGCCAGCCCTGTGGGGAAGACCATTGAAATAAAAGGAGAACCCTTTGTGGTTGTGGGGGTTATTACTCAGACGGAAACATTCGTGCCGACGATTAACACCATTGATGATTATTATACATATTTTCAGCAGTCTACGGGAAAGGTGTTAATACCAAGTGCAGACTGGCCGATCGTCTATAAATACGACGAGCCGCAAAATGCGGCCGTTAAAGCATCATCCACAGAGGCTATGAGCACGGTGGGCAAACAGACGGCCGATATTTTAAACGAAGCGATTACGGATTCGGATTCCAAGATGAAATACAAGGCAGAAGACATTCTGGAGAAAGCCAAAAACCTTCAGGAGCTCAGTGAAAGTACCAGCCGCCAGTTAATCTGGATTGCAAGCATCTCTCTGTTAGTTGGAGGTATTGGAGTAATGAACATTATGCTGGTATCTGTAACAGAAAGAACCAGTGAAATCGGTCTGAAAAAAGCGATTGGAGCCAGAAAGAAATCGATTCTGATTCAATTTCTTACTGAGGCGGCAGTATTAACCAGCATTGGCGGTATCCTGGGCGTGGTATCCGGAATCGTATTATCCCAGATCGTATCCCGGGTTTCGGAGACACCCACGGCCATCAGCATTCCGGCTATTGTGGCGGCAGTGTTATTTTCTATGGGGATTGGAATTGTCTTCGGACTGCTTCCTTCCATTAAAGCGGCAAACCTAAACCCCATAGACGCACTGCGAAGCGAATAAAGAAACTTAGGTAAAAGGAAACGCTGCATAGATTTTCCCTTTGGAAAACAGCAGCGTTTTTTTATTCATAACGGGAGTTTAATTTCAGCAGGAAACAGGCGCCGCCTTCAGGAGAGTCAGTAAGTGTAATTTCACCTTTGTGAAGTTTCATAATCTCACTGGCAATACTAAGTCCCAGACCGAAATGAGATTTTTCATGGCGGGAGGAATCTCCCCGGTAAAAACGCCGGAAGACGTGTTCCCTGTGTTCGGCAGAAATGCCGGGTCCATCGTCAGAGACGGAAATAAGATAAGCAGGAGCCTGATAAATAAGGCCTATCTGCACATGACCGCCTGCAGGCACATAGGAGAGGGCATTATCCAGAAGAATGGATAAAACCTGCAGAATCCGTACAGAATCCATACTGCAGGGCGGTAGAATCTCGTCGGGCAGACGGATGGAAAAATGAAGTTTCTTTTCCCTCATTAAAGGTTCATACTTTTCGTAAGTGTCTAAAAGAAGAGTGTCTACTTCAGTTTCTTCCAGATGGATGCTCCAGGAATGGCTGTCGGCATTGGCCAGCGCCAGCATGTCCTCAATCAGCCGGGACATCCTGAGCCCTTCCTGTTCTATGGAAGAGAGAAAGGCCTGCTGTTTTTCTTTATTATCCGCCTTTTTCAGAGCAGAAAGATCCGAGAGGATAACTGTCAGAGGAGAGCGCAGCTCATGGGAAGCGGAGGAAATGAATGCCGCCTGCTGCCTCCGGTTTTTCTCAATGGGAGAAAGCAGCTTTTTGGTAAAGAACCAGGAAAAAACAGTCAGCAGAAAAATCCCCAGAAGATCAGCGCCCACAAAGCCGATTCTCTGAACGAGGATTTGCTGCTTTAATCCGGTCATGGGTTCCAGGGCAACAACGCTTAAAAAACCATGGTCCTTGGGAATCCGGGCAGCACATGCGTAATAGGATGTTCCTTCTTCATCTTTGATTTGAAAGTCGGTTTTCTGCATAATCGAAGAAGTTCCTTCACTGTCAATATCCAGACCGTAAGTATCCCTGGCTGTCTGCGCTGTTTTTTCAAAGAGGTCCTGCAGAGAAGTATTTTGTCTCTGGTAAAAGAGCTCCCGGTTATTGTCTTTAATCCGTATGAAAAGGCGGGCGTTTTGTTCTGTTTCCAGAAACCACTGGTAAGTAAGGACGTTCTGACTTTCGATGTGTGTAATAGCCGCATTCATATTATTTAAAAAGGCGATGTAGTGATTCTGCTTCATGCCCTTTTCGGAAATCAGCAGACAGATGATACTCATAAATATAAGAATCAGACTTGCAATAGAAGCAAAAAAGAATGTGAACCGTATATGTAATTTATGAAACATAAGAATACCTCTGTAAATGTAATATCGCTTTATTATAACATTGATTTCTCTAAAAAATCTCTAAAAAATCTCTGGAAATTTTAGAGGCAAATTAGAGAAAACCGTGATAAGGTCTTTTTTATCGAAACTGATATAAAAGGAGGACTACAAATTGCTGAAAAAAGGCAGAGGAAGTAAAATCACAGCAGTGTTTCTGTGTGTATTTCTGATTGCATCCTGCTTCAATGGATGTAAAAAGGAAGAAGAAAGCAAAAATCAGGGCAGTCAGACGGTTATGGGCCGGTATTTAGAGGAAGAAACAGCCATACCGGAGGGATATACTGATTTTGTGACTATGGCGGTCCAGGAAGACGGCAGTCTGCTGGCCTGTTTCTCAGACAGCAGTTACCAGATGTCGCTGTTTCGTTCCGCAGACGGGGGAGAAAGCTGGGAAAAAGAGGAGGAATTAAGCGATGCTTTTTCGTTGACGGAAAACATGACGGTATCCATGTTAAAAATATCATCCAGGGGAGAATTCTACGCACAGGTGATGGACTATTCCAAGGTGGATGCTCAGGGAAACGGTGAAGTCCTGATGAAAAATTATTATAAGGATCCGGGAGGGAACATCAGGGAAATAGATTTAAGTAAAATGGGAATTGCAGAAGATACCCAGGGACAATTGACCGGAGCGCAGTTTGCAGACGAAGGAAAAATTATATTAAGCGATATAGAAAGTCTGTATCTGTGGGATTTACAAAAAGAAGAGGTTCTGCAGACTTTTGAGTCTCTGAAGGCTGTTACATTCGCCGTTGCGGGCAGGACTTTGATGATTACTACAGCGGAGGACGTGCTGTTTTATAACTGGGAGACCGGAAAACCGGAAACGTCAGATGAGACATTAAAAAATAAAATCAGAGAAAAGGAAAGCAATTATCAGATGACCAGTTTCACCGGAAAGCCGACTCTGATGCTTCCCGGAGAACAGGAAGAAGAAATTTTCTACCTGGATGACGGCGGAATTTATTATCATAGCATGGGCGGAAATATGATGGAGCAGATTGTGGATGGAAAACTGAATTCCATCAGTTCACCGTCCGTTACGTTTTTGTGTATGGACAGAACCCCGGATGGGGAATTTTACCTGGGAGTGGGAGATGAAAGCAGCGGAACGGATAAACTGTTAAAATATGTGTGGTCGGAAGATACCCCTTCAGTTCCGGAAACCCAGTTAAAAGCCTACGCTCTTTATGAAAATCCGGAAATTCAGCAGGTTATCGCCCTTTTCCAGAAAGCACACCCGGATATTTATGTAGAGTTAGAGGTGGGAATTGAGGAAAATTCTTCCGTTACAGTGACAGATGCCCTGAAGAATTTAAATACAGAAATTATGGCAGAAAAGGGACCGGATATTCTCTTTATGGACGGGATTTCTAGCGAATCCTATATTAGTAAAGGGATGTTAGAGGATCTGGGAGATATTCTGAAAGAAGTGGATGAATCGGAAGGACTGCTGCCGAATATCAAAGATGCCTACACCCGGGAGGATGGAAGTATTTATACCATGCCGGCCCGGTTTGGAATTCCGTTGGTACAGGGAGCAGAAGAAGATGTAAAGGCGGCTGCCGATCTGAAAAGTCTGGCAGATCTACTGGAAAAACTGAAAAGCGAAAGCCCCGGTCAGAAAGTCATTGGCTATCTGCCTATGGAGACACTGGTGGATAAAATGGCAGATGTATGTGAACCTGCCTGGAGGAAAGAGGACGGGACTGTGAAAGAAGAAGCCATTACAGAATTTCTTACCCAGGTTACCCGGATTTACCAGGTGATGGAAGAAGAGGAGCAGGAGGTTTCCGGATTCGGCGGGTCGATGGATCGGTATCTGATGGGAATCGGCGGAGACATTCTTCTGGTTTATGGAGGAGAGACCCTCTTTAATATGGGAACCTTATATTCTGCAGATGTATTCCGGGAACTGGTATCTGCGATCGATCAAAAAGAAGGGCAGGCATACGGACAGTGGAAGGGGCAGACTCAGGATTCCTTTGTTCCCTGTATGCTCACAGCCGTAAACAGCAAATCAAAGGAAAAGGACGCCTGCGTAAGCTTTGTAAAATATCTGTTTTCTGACGAAGCCCAGAGGATCAGCCAGGGAGGAGGACTTCCGGTGAACAGGGAAGTCTATGAAGACATTGCCTACTGGCAGCCGGAAGGAGAGGAAGGCTTAACTATCGGAACCAGCAGCTCAGATGGAAGCATGAACATTTACTTAGATGTAAACAATCTGTCTCAGGATGACATCCGTAAGATTCAGGAACTGGGAGAGTCTCTGAAACAGCCGTCAGAACTGGATCCGGTAATTACTGAAGCAGTATTGGATGAGGCGCAAAAATGTGCAGAAGGAAAACAGACGCCGGAAGAAGGCGCGAAGGCGGTTCTGCAGAAAGTGAACTTATACCTGGCAGAGTAGTCTGCCGCAGAAGAAAAGGAGGCAATGATCTTTTCCGGATCATTGCCCCTTTTTAATTCTGATAAACTTCCAGTACATATCCTACCCCGCGGACGGTTTTCAGGGAGAGGGTGCTCTCCGTGTAAAGCAGCCGCTTTCTTAAAAAATGAATATAATTATCCAGGTTTCCGTCTTCCACGTCGGTATCAGGACCCCACACTCTTAAAAGAAGAGTGGAGCGGGGGAGAGTCTGACCGGGATTGTGAAGAAAGAATTCCAGCAGAGCCCCTTCTCGCTTAGAGAGAGTGCATTGCTTTTTAGGACCCTGCAGTTTTTTCTGAAGGGGATCGTAAGCTACGTTTCCAAGGCGCAGTATCCTGCTTGTGGTAATAGAAGGGGGACGGCGGAAAATACAGCGGATTCTTGCCAACAGCTCTTCAAAGGCAAAGGGCTTAACAATATAATCATCGGCTCCGCAGTCCAACCCCTGTACCCTGTCCTGAAGTTCTCCAAGGGCCGTCAGAAGAATGACCGGAATGGCATTCCCGGACTTTCTGAGTTTTTCCAGAACGGTCATCCCATCCATATGGGGCAGCATCCGATCCAGTAAAATCAGATCGCAAAGCTGCTGGGATGCCAGATACAGCCCTTCTTCTCCGTCATGGCACACTTCCACTGAAAAGTCTTCCGCTTCCAGCTGAAACTTTAAAGAAGCACATAAATTCACGTCATCTTCAATAATTAATATTTTCATTGTCTGTTCGCTCCTCAAAATAATATCTATTATAGCATATCCTGTCTATCTCTAAAAAACCTCTAAAAGAACGAGGGAATACTTAGAGAAAATTTAGAGGTTCCCGTGCTATGCTGAAAAGCAAAAGAGGAGGATAACAGGAATATGAATATGCGAAAACAGGCGCCGGGAATTCTCTTTATACTTCCAAGTTTTCTGGGGGTCTTTATTTTTGTACTGCTTCCTTTTCTGGATGTAGTACGGCGCTCTTTTACAGAAACATTCAGCGGAAAATTTATCGGACTGAAGAATTATGCAGATATATTTCACAATACGGCATTCCAGCTTGCGGCATTCAATACCCTGCGCTTTCTGGGGCTGTGTATCCCTCTGCTCCTTCTGTTATCTCTCTTTCTGGCGCTGCTTTTACACCGGAAAGGAACCCGGGGACAAGGGATAAAAAGCATCTTTTTGCTTCCGATGGCCATACCGGTTGCATCGGTGGTACTGCTGTGGAAAATTTTCTTTCAGTCCCAGGGACTGATAAATGGTATGCTGCATCTGCTGGGAATCTCCCAGGTAAACTGGATGAATACGAAAGCTGCCTTCTGGGTTCTGGTTATCAGCTATATCTGGAGAAACTTAGGTTATGATGTGGTTTTGTGGACTGCCGGACTGGCTTCAATTCCTGAAACCCTGTATGAGGCGGCTAAGGTTGACGGAGCCGGCAGCTGGCAGTGCTTCTGGAAAATAACAGTACCTAATCTGCTGCCTTCGGTGTTTACCATTGTAGTGCTGTCCGTTTTAAATGCTTTTAAAGTATTCCGGGAGGCCTATCTGGTGGCAGGGGACTATCCCCATGAAAGCATGTATCTGCTGCAGCATTTATTTAATAACTGGTACCGGGATTTATCCGTGGACAAGATGGCCGCTGCGGCCGTGGTAAATTCCGTAATTATCTTCATTTTAATTCTGTTTTTAAAACGGATCTGGGATACAAAGGAGGAATAAGGACAGATGAAGAAAAAAAGAGTTTCCGCAGTTACAGGAAGCATTCTGGGATTTTTAGCGTTTTTGACTGTTTTACCGGCAGCATTACTGTTTATCGGCTCCTTTACCGGCGATGGGGAATTAGGAGAAATGCTGCGGCCGGTTCTGCAGGAGGGGCAGGAAGGGTTTGTGCAGTGGCGGCTGGTACCCCTTTATCCCACACTGAAACAATATGTTGAGCTTCTGGTAGATTCTCCGTCTTTTTTTACTATGTTCTGGAACTCTGTAAAATTAACAGGTGCAATTATCATCGGTCAGCTTCTGGTGGGTGTGCCGGCCGCCTGGGGATTTTCCCAATACCGTTTTTGGGGAAAAAGGGTTTTGTTCCTGATGTATGTGGCGCTGATGATGATGCCTTTTCAGGTTCTGATGCTTTCCGATTATCTTTTACTGGATTATCTGAACCTTCTGGATACCCATCTGGGGCTGATTTTGCCTGCAGTGTTTTCCACATTTCCGGTTTTTATCATGTACCGCTTTTTCACCGGCATACCAAAAGCACTGATAGAGGCTGCCAGACTGGATGGGGCAGGGCATCTGCAGATATTTTTTAAAATTGCGCTTCCCCTTGGTTCCCCGGGGATTTTATCCGCTGTGGTACTGGGGTTTCTGGAATACTGGAATTTCATTGAGCAGCCCATGGCTTTCCTGAAAACCAAATCTCTGTGGCCGTTTTCCCTGTTTCTTCCTCAGATCGGATTTGATAATGCGGGGCTGGCCTTTGCGGCCTCCGTGGTTGTTATGATACCGGCTCTTTTCGTTTTTGCAGCCGGACAGAATTATCTGGAGCAGGGGATCGTCTCTATGGGAATTAAGGAATAGATATGGAGGAATTTATGGAGCGGAAAAAAATGACTGGATTATTAGGAATCTTTTTTCTTTTTATGGCAGGATTTACTGTTCTGTCCCATGCTGCCGATTCCTTCGGTATTGCCCGGGTATCGGTAAAGACTATGGAAAATCAGGTGATTACCCACCAGGTAAAGGGAACCGGAAAAACGGAAGGACTAAAAGAAGTAGCGATTTTCGTGGAGGAAGAACAGAAGGTGGAAAAGGTATGGGTCCGGGAAGGGCAGAAGGTGACGAAGGGAGAACTGCTGATCCAATTGGATTTGAATACCTTAGAGGAGACCATTTCCAGGCAGGAAAGAGAAAAAAAGAAACTGCAGGCAGCCATAGAGGCGGCCGCAGAAAATGCGGAAACCGAGAAAAAAAAGCAGGAACTGGCCTATGAAAGAGCGCAGGAAGACTACCGGCAGGCGGTGGAAAACGGAGAAATCGATCTGGCAAATGCACAGCAGGAAGTAGATCTTGCCTATGAAAAACTGAATGACTTTTATGCAGAGGAAGAGGCGGCACTGGAAGAACAGGAGGGACAGGATCCCCAGACCCAGGAGGATGCTCTGCTGGAAGAGATAAGAACGAAAGAAGAGGCCTATAATCAGGCAGTGGAAAAGAGAAATCAGGAGGTACAGGAGGCCCAGAGAGCCATGGAAGACGCCCAGCTTCCCATAACCCGGGACAGTACCATAGAAACCAGCCGGCAGGACTTGCAGCAGGTGGAAGAGAAACTGGAAAAGCTGCAGGTTCTCAAACAGAAAAAAGGAAAGATCACTTCTCCTGCAGAGGGAGTAATCTGTGGGCTGAATGTAAAGACAGGAGGCATCACTGCTTTGGAAGCGGCAGTGTCTCTGGCTGTTTCAGAAAGAGGCGTTCAGTTTATAATGCAGATAAAGGAAGAGGACAGAAAATATGTGGAACCGGGTCAGGAGGCGGTGATTGAGGCGGATAACGGGGAACGGGAAGTGACAGGATGTAAAGTGAAACAGATCCGGGAAAATAAAGAGGATCCTGCTTTATTTGACGTTTATCTGGAGGTCCCGGCAAAAGAAATGGAGATTTCCGAGACAGGAGAGGCAGTGATACAAAAAGAATCCCAGGCGTACCAGACCTGTATTCCTCTTTCAGCCTTAAATGAAGAACAGGGAAGGTATTTTGTCTATGTGGCAGAAGAGGAAGAATCTGTAATGGGAAAAGAGATGGTGGTTAGAAAAGTGAATGTAACTGTAATTGAAAAAAACGAGTCCTATGCAGCCCTCACAGAGGGCGCGCTGACTTCGGATCAGAAGATAATTGTGAATTCCAATAAAGAGATACAGGAAGGAAGCAGGGTGAGGATACAGGAAAATGAATAAAAAAAGATATGGAATTTCTTTCCTGTGGCTTCTGGCATCTCTGTTGTTTTACTTTTTTGCTGTTCTTTTGTATCCTCTGGCAGATGAGGGGAATGCTATTTACCGGGGGACGCTGACTTCCCGTTTTCCCCTCCGAAAAGAGGCTGCCTCTGTCTGGGAAACGGAAAAAGAGGAGGAAGAACCAAGAGATTTCTGTTTTTGGAGCAGTGTGGGAATAGAAAGTTATCAGAATGAAAATAATGGTAGAAGCACAGAAGCGAAAACCATTGCCTGCTATGGAAATATGACCTGTTATTACTGGCAGGCTTCCGGCCTGGATATAACAGACAGAAAAGGCTGTCTCATTGACGCGCAGACGGCTCTTGCTCTGTTTGGAACCAGAGAGGCGGCCGGTCAGGAGATTACCAGGGAATTCACAAAGGAAGGAAAAACAGAGACAAAAACATATGTAATCCGTAAAGTACTGGATATAGAGGAACAGACAGTACTTTTTCAGGAGGAAGAGGGGACGTTTCCCTTTACCATGATCAATCTGCGGATTCCCGAATCAGAATCGGCGGATACCTATGCACAGCAGTTTTTTATCACTTATGGACTTTCTGTAAAATCCATAAACAACGGGTGGAAGCAATTGGCAGGAGCTCTTGGCCTTTTACTCTTCCCGGCTTTCCTGATTATTCAGGCAGCAGCGTATGCCAAGGGAAAGAAGGAAATTTTGGTATACTGGAAATGGGGATATACGGCGGCTTTGGCTGTAATGGCCGCAATTTGTATACGGGTTCTTACCGACACGCTGTCTTTGCCCGCTGACTGGATTCCCACCAGGTGGTCGGATTTCTCATTTTTTGAAGAAAAAGTCGCCCAGTGGAGGAGAAGTTTTGAACTGTCTTTGGGCATTTCTTCAGAACCCGGGGCGCTTCAGAGAGGAATTTGCAGCATTCAGATGATAATTTACAGCGGATTGGCCCTGTTTTCTTTAAAAAAGTCCGTGATTTTATCAAAAAAATAAATAATTTTTTGGAAATCCATTGTGGATTATGATATAATAGGAACACGCAAAATATTTTAGGAGGGATTTAAAATGGTAACATTCAAATACGTGATTAAGGATGAACTTGGAATTCATGCAAGACCGGCAGGTTTACTGGTGAAAGAAGCAGGAAAACTGGGCAGCAAGATTACAATTGAAAAAGGCGGAAAAAAAGGCGACGCTAAAAAAATCTTCGGTCTGATGGGACTTGGAGTAAAACAGAACGATGAAATCACCGTTACCGTAGAAGGTGATACAGAAGAGGCTGACGCCGACGTTATCAAAACATTCCTTGAGAACAATCTGTAAAAGGCGGGAGAGAAATGGAAGTATTACAGGGTAAAGCAGTTTTTTCAGGAATCGCCATTGGTAAAATTTCTATCCTGAAAAAAGAAGAATCTGATATTAAAAGAAAGCATGTAGAAAATACGGCGACAGAGATTGCCAGATTGGAAAATGCGAAAACAAAAGGAATCGCTCAGCTTCAGAAACTGTATGATAAAGCGGTACAGGAAGTCGGAGAATCAGGAGCGGCAATTTTTGAAGTTCATCAGATGATGATGGATGACGATGATTATATGGATTCCATAAAAAATATCATTGAGACAGAGGCAGTCAATGCAGAATATGCAGTTGCTACCACAGGAGATAACTTTGCTGCTATGTTTTCCAGCATGGATGACGATTATATGAAAGCAAGGGCAGCCGATGTAAAAGACATTTCCGATCGGCTGGTACGTATACTTTCCGGAACAGATAATGAGGATATGGACTCTGATGATCCGGTAATTGTGGTTGCAGAAGACCTGGCACCAAGTGAAACGGTGCAGATGGATAAGAGTAAAGTCCTTGCTTTTGTAACACGTCTGGGTTCTTCCAATTCCCATACTGCCATTTTGGCAAGAACTATGAACATTCCGGCGCTGATTAATATTGAATTTACCAACAGCATGAACGGAAAGACGGCCATTGTAGACGGAAAAAACGGCACATTCCTTGTGGAACCGGATGAAGAAACTCTGGAAAAATATAAAAAACTCAAAGAGGAAGAGCTTCATCAGGCTGAAATGTTAAGAAGCATGAAAGGAAAGGAAACCGTCACGAAAGGCGGCCGTCCCATTAAGCTTTATGCGAACATCGGCGGTATGTCGGACGTAGCGTCAGTTCTTCAGAATGATGCAGGAGGAATCGGTCTTTTCCGAAGTGAATTTATTTATCTGGAAAAGGACAATTATCCTACAGAAGAAGAGCAGTTCCAGATTTATAAGACCGTAGCTCAGAATATGGCGGGCAAGAAGGTGATTATCCGTACTCTGGACATCGGCGCAGATAAACAGATTGATTATTTCAATATGGATCACGAAGAAAATCCGGCGATGGGTTATCGTGCAATCCGTATCTGTCTGGACAGGCCGGAAATATTTAAAACTCAGCTTCGCGCACTCTTCCGTGCAAGTATGTACGGCAATATTGCCATTATGTATCCGATGATTATTTCTGTAAAAGAGGTACTTCAGATCAAAGAAATTGTTAAGGAAGTACAGGCAGAGCTGACCGAGCAGGGAATTCCTTTCAAGGCAGACATTGAGCAGGGAGTTATGATTGAGACTCCGGCATCTGTAATTATCAGTGATCTCCTGGCGAAAGAAGTGGATTTCTTCAGTATCGGAACTAATGATCTGACTCAGTATACACTGGCAATTGACCGTCAGAATGCGAAACTGGATAATATTTATGATTCTCATCATGAAGCTATTCTGCGTATGATTCAGATGGTTGTTGATAACGCACATAAAGAAGGAATCTGGGCAGGTATCTGCGGAGAATTGGGAGCAGACACAAGTCTGACAGAGAAATTCGTACAAATGGGTGTTGACGAATTATCTGTATCCCCGACCTTCATCCTTCCAATCCGAAAGATCATTCGTGACATGGATTAATTATTAATAAAAGGAATGGGAAAGTCCAAACGACTTTCCCATTCCTTTTATTGTTAGAAACCTAATTCTTCATCGGTCAGAATGACAGTAATGCGTCCTTTGATTCTGGAAAAACGGGTAATCATAATCTGACAGCAGATGCAGTCGTCACTGGTGCAGTCCGCGCAGAAACCGGTCCTGGCGCAGGGAGTATCGGCATGAACTCGCAGCGCGTTAGGAGGACAGGCGTGAAGCCGGATTCGGCGGATGGCATCCTCTGTGTTCTGACAGAGCTTGTTCATACTTGCCAGAACAATCACATGCTGCGGGCCATGAGCCAGACAGGCAACGCGGTTGCTGGCTCCGTCAATGTTTACCAATTCTCCGTCTGCGGTAAAGGCATTTGTACTCATGAGAAAATAATCGGAACAGACAATCTTCCCGTATAAGGCTCGTTTTTCTTCCGGAGAGGAGAAATTGCCGCGATCGATAAATTCATAATTTCCATTTATAATGGCCTCGGTCACGCCGGCTTCTTCCATGGAAACGGAACCTCCCCAGGTAACGGAAGAACCTTCCGGAATCAAAGAGAGAATCTTCTCTTTCGCTTCTTCTTTTGTCTGTACATGATAGAAATTCATTCCTCTTTTTTGAAACTTTTTCGCCAGAACCTCTGCAGAAGAGGCGCAGGCGTCTGTTTTCCACGACATATTCATATCCTCCTTTAATTTTCAGATTTTTTTCAGTATAGCATTTTAACCGCATATTTTCAATTGAGGTATCCCGCAATCTGTGATAGAATATAGAAATGCAAATATTAGTCTGCTTGGTCAGTTAAAGGAGAAAGGGAGAACCATATGGGAAAAACTGCAGTCGTGACAGACAGTAACAGCGGAATTACTCAAAAAGAGGCAGATAAGTTGGGAATTACTGTACTTCCGATGCCTTTTTATTTAAATGAAAATCTTTATCTGGAAGGGATTACACTTACACAGGAAGAGTTTTATGAAAGTCTTAAGAGAGATGAGCCTATTTCCACTTCACAGCCTGCCCCGGCAGATCTTCAGAAGCTTTGGGATGGGTTGTTAAAAGACTGGGAAGAGATTGTGCATATCCCCATGTCCAGCGGGTTAAGCGCTTCCTGTGGGACGGCTACAATGCTGGCAAAAGAGTATAAAGGAAAAGTTCAGGTGGTGGACAACCAGAGAATTTCGGTGACGCAGAGGCAGTCTGTGCTGGATGCCTTATACCTGGCAGAACAGGGAAAAAGCGCGGCAGAAATAAAAGAGATTTTAGAGAAAGAAAAGAGAGAATCCAGCATTTATATTACGCTGGAAACTCTGAAATATCTGAAGAAAGGCGGAAGGATCACTCCGGCGGCAGCCGCCATCGGAACGGTTCTGAATCTAAAGCCGGTGCTTCAGATACAGGGGGATAAGCTGGATGCTTATGCAAAAGTCAGAGGAAAGAAACAGGCGAAACGAGTGATGATAAAAGCCATGAAAGAGGACTTTGAGAATCGTTTCAAAGAGTATGCAGACCGGGGAGAGATGTGTCTGGAGGCGGCGTACGCAGGAAATCCAGAAGAGGCACAAGAGTGGAAAAAAGAACTGGAGCAGGCTTTTCCGGGGTATGAAATACACATGGATCCCCTCTCATTAAGCGTGGCCTGCCATATTGGTCATGGGGCTCTGGCAGTGGCTTGCGCGAAAAAAGTTGTATTATAAAATTATGAAATCCAGACGGCTGTGCTTCGCATTCCCGTCTGTAAAAGAGGAGTTGGAAAATTTATGGAAAAATGGATGAAACAGTTGGAAAAGGAGATGCATGCGGCGTTTGAAAAGGCCGGATACGATCCTTCCTATGGAAAGGTGACCCTGTCAAACCGTCCGGATCTGTGTGAATTTCAGTGCAACGGAGCAATGGCAGGAGCTAAGACATACAGAAAAGCGCCGATTATGATTGCCGGCGATGTGACAGAACAGTTGAAAGATTCCCCGGTTTTTGAGAGTGTGGAAGCCGTGAATCCGGGCTTTATTAACCTGAAACTGTCCAAAGAGTTTCTGAAATCTTATCTTCAGGAAATGTATCAGGACGAGAATCTGTCCCTTCAGAAAACTTCCAGTCCCAAAACGATTATCATTGATTACGGCGGCCCCAATGTGGCGAAACCACTTCATGTGGGACACCTGCGCTCGGCGATCATCGGAGAGAGTATCAAGAGAATCGGAAGGAAACTGGGCCATAAGATGATTGGAGATGTGCATCTGGGAGACTGGGGACTTCAGATGGGTCTGATTATCACAGAAGTGCGTCATCGCCAGCCGGATCTGGTTTATTTCCAGGAAGATTACCAGGGAGAATATCCCAAAGAAGCTCCCTTTACCATTTCCGAACTGGAAGAGATTTATCCCTCTGCCAGTGCCAGATCAAAGGAAGACGAGCAGTATCGTCAGGAGGCCCTGGAGGCGACGCATCTGCTTCAGCAGGGACACAGGGGCTATATGGCCTTATGGGAACATATTATGAATGTTTCTATTCGGGATCTGAAGAGAAACTATGAAAAGCTGAATGTGGAATTTGATCTCTGGAAAAAAGAATCTGATGCCCAGCCTTATATCCCGGATATGGTAGAGAAGATGAAACAGGAAGGCTATGCGTACGAAGATCAGGGAGCTTTGGTGGTGGATGTAAAGGAAGAACAGGATACGAAAGAAATTCCTCCGTGTATTCTCCTGAAATCGGACGGCGCTTCCTTATATACCACTACAGACCTGGCGACCATTGTGGAACGTATGAAATTATTCCATCCGGATGAAATCCTCTATGTGGTGGATAAGCGTCAGGAGCTTCACTTTATCCAGGTATTCCGCTGTGCAAGGAAAACGAAAATTGTAGAGCCGGATACAGCTTTGTCTTTCCTGGGATTCGGAACCATGAACGGAAAAGACGGAAAACCTTTTAAAACCCGGGAGGGCGGGGTGATGCGTCTGGAAAACCTGATTTCAGAGATTGATGAAGAAATGTTCAAAAAGATTGTGGAAAACCGCAGTGTAAGGGATAAAGAGGCGGAGAAGACAGCAGAAATCGTGGGATTATCCGCTATAAAATACGGAGATCTTTCCAATCAGGCAACCAAAGACTATATCTTCGATGTGGATCGGTTTACCTCCTTTGAGGGAAATACGGGCCCCTATATTTTGTATACCATTGTGCGGATTAAGTCTATTCTGTCCCGTTACCAGGAAGAAGGCGGAACTTTGGGAGGCAAAGAGCTGCTGGCAGCCGCCAACGACAGTGAGAAAGCTCTGATGTTGGAATTGACCCGTTACCGGGAAGTGATTGAAAACGCCTTTGAGGAAAAAGCGCCTCATAAAATCTGCGCTTACATTTATGAGATTTCCAATGCATTTAATCGTTTTTATCATGAAACAAAGATTTTAAGTGAAGAAAATGAGAGCCGGAAAAGCTCCTGGCTGATTCTTTTGGATTTAACCAGACAGGTGCTGGAATCCTGTATCGATATGCTGGGATTCTCCGCGCCGGAGCGTATGTAAAAAACAGGAAATAAGGAATGAAAAAGCAGTGGGGAACCTCCTGGGGTATTTTCCACTGCTTTTTTAGTGTAAATTAAGTTTTCCACTGCGCGGTTTTTGGCTGTATGGCCGAAGGATCCAGGATTCGGCAGGCAGACAGAGAAAGTCCTAAAGTTCCCCAGAAGAGAGGGGCCACACAGAGGGAGGAATCATTGATGATGCCTGTAATCAGATACCCCAGGATCCCCAGAAAGAGGCATCCCAGAAAGAGGGAAGAAGGACCGTCTGTCTGTGGTCTTACAAAGGAGCGATACAGGTGTGCAAGGCAGCTCTTCCAGAAAACGAGAAGACAGAGAAGGGAGAGCACGCCGGTCTGGAGGGCCGTCTGCAGGTACAGGCTGTGAGGCTTTGTAAGAATCTGGCTGAAAAATTTCTTACCCAGCCAGGAGCGGGCCAGATAATCATCCTGGGGAAATACCAGAGGGAAGGAATCTGGTCCGGTACCGAGAAGCAGGGTGTTTTTCAGAAGAGGAATGGTTCTTCCCCAGATATAGCCCCGGTTGGTAAAGGCCTTATCCAGGCGGGAAGGGAATACACTTTCTGCGTTTTCCATCTGATCCGGTTTTCCGTAAATCGTATAATAGATATATCCGTTTTCTGTCTTTAGAAAATCCCATGGAATATTCTCACAGGTAAATACCAGATGACAGGCCTGCCCTTCTTTATAAGTCTGAAATTCCAGTCCCTCTATGGAGTCCAGTCTTTTCCCACCGGAGGTCTCAATGTGCAGAGTTTCTTCTCCGGTCAGGGACAGGGAGTAGTCTTCTCCACGATACGTGATTGCAATCTGGTCTTTTTTAGGAGACACTCTGGTAAGGGACGCTTCTGTCTCTTGGGAGAAAACAGAAGTAACGCCTTTTACCAGTCTCTGATCATTGGCAAAGTTATAAACGGCCAAAAGAGCCAGAAGGCAGAAAAATCCGCTGAAAACCCAGAACCGGATTTGCGGGTGCCGCCGGAAACTCCAGAGAAGAACTAATACGGCCATAAGAAAAAGGGTAATCAGCCCGGCTTTGGAGCCGGAGAAAAACAGGCATAAAAGTAATAAACAGGATAACATCCCGGAGGAAATTTTCCATTTCCGGGAGGAAAACAGAAAAACTCCGCAGATACTTAATGGAAGAAATAAAGCGGCATAAGAACCTACATAATTGGGATTATATAAGGCCATATAGACGCTTCGCAGAGGATCCTCCCCAAAAGTGAAACGCAGGGTGTCCCGGTATTGGGAGAGACTGTCAGGAACCAGCAGCAGTTTCCCCAGGGAAGTACTGAAAAAATCTTTTCCCGCCAGTTGGGAAAGTCCCAGAAGGCACTGGAGAAAAACACCAATTCCCATGGCGGTTCCCATAAGCTTTAAATCCTGTCTGGTTTGGGGAAGCAGGGCGCAGGAAAAAACGCAGACGGCGTACCCCAGAAGAACCCAGATGGATTCCATCTGTTCCGCCATCCCGTACATACCGGCCGACGGATAATCGGAACAGAGAAAGGAGAAAAAGGAAAGAATGCAGTAGAGGATGAGGGGAAGCCAGAATTTTACCGAAAACCGGGGATGTGCCCGGAAACGGAAGAATAACAGAATCAGCATCCATGCGCATAAAAAGAGAAAGAAAAAGCTCCGGTAATAAAGAAAGAAATCGGCAGTCTCAGAAGAAGAGGGATACCAGGGATAAGAGGACAGCCTGGCAGGAACAAATTTCATTCTCGCAGTGAGGGGAAGTAAGGTAAATAAAAGAAAAATGGGCGTTAATGTTGCAGCTTTCCGAAAAATTTGTCTCATGGGGGGAATCCTTTCCTTAAATCTTAGCGTTGTTTTTTATTGTAATCAGAATATTAAAAAAAAGCAAGATTTGAGTGAGAGGGTAGATTTTTTTTATCAAAAAGAGTATAATAATGCCTATCGAAACAACAATTCTGAAACGGCAGATCGCCGGATTTTCCAATTAGAAGAAAACAGAATACGAGAGGAATTTGTATGCTTGGCGAAATAGTAAAAAACAGGTATGTCCTTTTAGAGAAGCTGGGCGGCGGAGGAGAGGGCGTGGTTTACCTGGCTCGGGATCTGCAGCTGGGAAAATACTGGGCGGTGAAGCAGATTTCGGTTCCCAGAGCAAAAGATCTTTCTGTCATAAAGAATCTGCAGCATCCCATGCTTCCTCAGATCGCAGACAGTCACAGGGACGGAACAGGATATTATCTGATTATGGAGTATATTTCCGGAACCACACTGGAAAAATACAGAAAAAAGAATAAAATTACATATCTTCAGCTATTGGAATGGGGAATGGAGCTGTGTGAAGTTCTGGAGTATTTTCACAGTCAGAGCCCGCCCGTTATTTACGGAGATTTAAAGCCGTCAAATCTGATGATCGACAAACAGGGAAAACTGCGCCTGGTTGATTTCGGAAGTCTGACCGTGCCCCTGAAACAGATGGTTACTTTCCGGGGGACTCTTGGTTATGCGGCTCCGGAAATACAAAAAGGTACGCCCTTTCTTCAGTCCGATATTTACAGTCTGGGAGTTTTACTGAAAGAATTATCCAAAGGGAGAAAGGGAAGGAACTGGGGGCTGAATAGAATTATAAGACGGTGCACCAGAAAAAATCCCCGGAAACGGTATTCCTCCTGCAAGATCGTGAAACAAAAATTAGAGTGTCTGAAAAGGAGAAAAACGAAAAAAGAAGGAAGACTTCTGCTTCTTTTTGCGGCGTGTCTTTTGTGTGCCTTTGGAGCAGGAGTAAAAAACAGACAGGATCCGGTGGTTATCCGGGAGGAAGAAGAGACAGGAAATCCCAGAAAGCGGGATCTCAGTCTGGAGTACTTAAAAACGGGAAACCTTCAGATAGACGATGAAATCCGGGAAAATGCGGGATGGGAGGAACTGCAGAGGGAAAGGGACAGACTGAAGCCCTGTCTCTATATCTGCCAGGACAGCGGCAGTCAGCTCTGGATGCTGGAACGGCTGCTGTGGCTGGAATATGCATTGGGAGAGGAAACCCAGGCGGAGCATTATGCCAGAATCCTTTTAAAAAAGTTTCCCCAAAGAGAAGAGGCATACAGCGATTTGGGAAATCTGTTATTTCTGACAGGGAAAAAGGAAGAATCGAAACGGCTTCTGGATAAAATGGAGCTGCGGCTCCCACAGGCGAAAGCACATAATACCCGGATATGGAAAGAGAGAGTGAGAGAATGGGAAAAAGAGAAAAAGGGATAAAAACCGGTTTCGCAGTTTTAGCTGGGTTTCTGTTTTTCCTTTTTACAGAAGAAGGGAAAAAAGAGATCATACAGGCTTCAGATATGGAGCTGGGCGGCTTTCACATTGAGATTGAGGAAGGAGAACCGGAATCGGTAAAAGAGGAGCCGGTAAATGAAGAGCCAGAAGCGCCGGAAGCTGAGGAGGAAGTTTCTGAGGAAAAAACAGAGCTTCCGGCAGAAGAACTTCAGTCTCCGGAAACCGAAGAACCGGAAACGGGGGAGGAAGAACAACTCCAGCCGGAAACGGTTTTTCAGGAAACCCGGGAAATTCCTCAGGAAGAACCGAAGGTGAAAAAAACAAAAGAGGCAGTCCCTTCTTTGTCTCCCCGGCCGGAAACGAAGAACCAGAGTCCTTCCCTGAAGGAAGAAGAGACGGTCTGTTTTTTCCACAGTCTTCGCCCGGTTCTGGCAATGGATAGGATTCCGGCTATCCGTGTATCTGCAAAAGAAAGCCTCTATATCTATTCCTATGAAGTCAATGGGAATCCGGTATCTGCAAAATGGGATCAGGATACCATTTTGCCGGAACAGTTAAAATTAAAAGAAGGGAAAAATAAAATTGAACTGTTTCTGCTTACGGAGAAAGGGGAGATAATCGCCATGACTCCCTGGGAGTTTATTGCGGTAAAAGACAGGGTATGATATACTGGTAAAACCAGATACAGAGGAAAATAAGGAGAGAAGGACTTATGTATAAAGCAATTTTATTTGATTTAGACGGAACATTAACCGCATCTGGAGAGGGAATTACCAAATCTGTCCAATATGCCCTGTCAAAAATGGGGATTGAAGAACCGGATTTGCAGAAATTAGAAGGATTTGTAGGTCCTCCTCTTATGGAGCAGTTTCAGCGCTATGCCGGTTTTTCAGAGGCGGATGCCAGAAGAGCGGTGGAGTATTACAGAGAACGGTATGCCACAGTCGGAATCTATGAAAACTACCCCTATGAGGGAATCGAACAGCTTCTGGGAACTCTGAAAGAACAGGGATATTTGCTGGCGGTAGCTTCTTCCAAACCGGAGTATTTTGTAAATCAGGTCCTGGATTATTTCCGGCTGACTTCGTATTTTGATGTGATTGTAGGAAGTGAAATGAACGGCTGCAGGACCAGAAAAGCCGAAGTGATTGCGGAAGCCCTCAGACGTCTTGGATTCTCCAATAAGAGAAAACAGGTGATTATGGTAGGGGATAAGGAACACGATGTATATGGCGCAAGGGAAGAAGGACTGGACTGTGTGGCAGTCTCCTATGGATACGGAACCCAGGAAGAACTGGCCCAGGCAGAGCCTCTGAAAATCGTTTCCAGCGTCCGGGAGCTTGAAGATTTTTTCTTATAAACCCGTTTCGTATGCAGCATCCGGTAAAAAGGGTGGGAAGAATTCTGCTTCCTGTAATAAGTGCGTATCTTTTTACTTTTATTTTGTCGCAGGTTTTTTATCTGGTATTGCTGCTGGGAGCGGGTGTCTCAGTAGAAGCTTTGGATCAGTGGGTTCTGGCGATTACGGCCGGGGTGGAACTTCTCTTTTTCCCTTTGGGCATCTGGATGTACAGAAGGGATCAGAAACGGAGAAGCCCCTGGAATAAAAAAATCAAAAATCAAAAACCGGAATTTCTGCTGTTATTTTTCATGGGAATGGGACTGAGCCAGCTGACGAACATTTTTGTAAGTCTTCTGGGACTGGCGCAGTATTCCAAAGAGTATGAAGAACTGCTGGAAAACTCCATTTCCAGTCAAAGTATCTTTTTGCAGATCTTTACCGTCTGCCTGGTTGCGCCGGCCTTTGAGGAACTGATTTTCCGCGGTCTGTTGTTCCAGAGAATCCGGGATTATCTTTCTCCCATCTGGGCGATAATCATTTCCTCTGTGATTTTCGGAATATACCACGGGAACTTACTTCAGGCTGTGTATGCCTCTGTTTTCGGGATGTTTCTTGCGTTGGCTGTGGAGTATACGGGTACTCTCCGGGCCGGAATCCTCATGCACATGAGTGGAAATCTTTACAGTATTTTACTGCAGAATTTCGGTATGGATTTGCTGGAGATAGGAAATGGAATATTTTATCTGGAAATCCTGTTTGGGCTGACGATCATCGTGGTCGCAGGCTGTATTTATTACAGAAAGAAAGCGAAAAAACAGCAGATTCGCTTAAAATAAGATTCAGGCGGTTGTCATTTGGCAGCCGCCTTTAAAAATTCTGTTGACAAAAAAACTTTTTGAAGTATAATAATACTATACCCCGGTGGGGTGTAGAAAGGAGGAGCTTATGCAGGCAGATGAGAAAAAAATCAGGAGACTTTTAAAAACCGCCAGGGGACAGATTGACGGAATTTTAAAGATGGTAGATGAGAATCGGTACTGTATTGACATTTCCCAGCAGTTAATGGCAACAGAAGCGATTTTAAATAAAGTCAACAAAGAAATATTAACGGCACATTTAAAAAATTGTGTTTCTCAGGCAGAAACCCAGGAGGAAAAAGAAGAGAAAATTGATGAACTGGTTTCTATGCTTGGGAAAATTTTAAAATAACAGGAGGAATTCGGACAATGAAGGAAAAATTTGACGTTACGGGAATGACCTGTTCGGCCTGCTCTTCCAGAGTGGAAAAGTGTGTGGCCAAGCTGCCGGGAATTCAGGAAGTGACGGTAAATCTTCTGACTAACAGTATGCAGGTGCAGTATGATGAAAGCCAGTTGTCCCAAAGACAGATTATTGATGCAGTTGTAAAAGCGGGATACGGAGCCGCAGCCAAGGAGGCAGGCGGAGATAAAACTGCGGTGAATCAGAAATCAGCGGCAGAGCCAAAAGAGAATCTGATAGAGAAACAGATTCAGAATATGAAAATGAGATTGATTGTTTCCTTTGTTTTTCTGGTTCCATTGATGTATGTGTCCATGGGACATATGATCGGCCTTCCCCTTTTTGATTTTCTTACAGGGGAGCAAAATGCAGTGAGTTTCGCATTTACTCAGTTACTGCTGTGTCTTCCGATTCTTTATGTGAACAGAAAATATTATACAAAAGGGTACAGTACGCTGTTTCACGGGGCTCCGAATATGGACAGTCTGATAGCTATCGGTTCTACTGCGTCCTTAGTTTACGGTATTTTTGCCATTTACCGGATGAGTTACGGACTGGGCAGCCAGAATATGGAACTGGTTCACCGGTATTATCATGATCTGTATTTTGAATCGGCAGCTATGATACTGGCTTTAATTACCGTTGGAAAATATCTGGAAACACGATCCAAAGGAAAAACCAGCGAGGCCATTACCAAACTGATGAATCTTGCTCCGAAACGTGCCATTGTGGAGAGGAACGGAAAAGAGCTGGAAGTGGAAGTAGAACAGGTACAGGTGGGAGATACGGTGATTGTAAAACCGGGTCAGAGTATTCCGGTAGACGGATTTATTCTGGAGGGAACCACCAGTGTTGACGAGGCAGCCATTACGGGAGAAAGTATCCCGGTACAGAAGCATCCTTCCGATACTGTAATTGCCGCGACGATGAATAAGACGGGATTTATTAAATTTAGGGCTACCAGAGTGGGAGGAGATACCACCTTTTCTCAGATTGTGCGTCTGGTGGAAGAAGCCAGCGCCAGCAAAGCCCCCATCGCGAAAATCGCGGATCGGATTGCAGGAGTATTCGTTCCGGCAGTTATGGGAATTGCCCTGGTGACGGCAATTGTGTGGCTGGCTGTGGGCGCGGAATTTGAGTTTGCCTTATCCTGTGCCATCAGCGTTCTGGTGATTTCCTGCCCCTGTGCCTTAGGCCTTGCCACCCCGGTGGCCATTATGGTGGGAACCGGAAAGGGCGCTGAAAACGGAATTCTGATTAAATCAGGAGACGCTCTGGAGACTGCCCATAACATTCAGTGTGTGGTTATGGATAAGACCGGAACCATTACTCAGGGAAAGCCAGTGGTAACCAATATAGAAACTTCCATGGAATCTCAGCGTGAATTTCTGGCGGCAGCGGCAGGACTGGAAGCGAAAAGTGAACATCCTCTGGCAGATGCCATTTTAGAATATGCCAGAGAAAAGGGAATAAAACCGGCGAAAGTGGAAGAGTTTCAGTCGATTCCCGGAAGAGGCGTAAAAGGGAGCATAGATGGAATTACTTACTATGCCGGAAACCGGAAACTGATGGAGGAAAATCAGATTGATACAGGAAATTTCGGGCAGCGAATGGAGACCCTGGCAGATGAGGGGAAAACACCTATGCTATTTGCAAAGGGCAGGGAGATAATCGGCATTATTTCTGTGGCCGATGTGGTAAAACCCTCAAGCCGGGAAGCGGTTCGCCAGTTTAAAGAACTGGGCATCCAGGTAGTTATGCTTACCGGGGACAATAAGAGAACGGCAGAAGCCATCCGCAGACAGATGGACATTGATACAGTCGTTGCTGAAGTACTTCCTCAGGATAAAGAAAGAGAGATTGCCAGACTTCAGAAGGAAGGCAGGCAAGTTGCCATGATTGGAGACGGAATTAACGATGCTCCGGCTCTGGCCAGGGCCGATGTGGGGATGGCAATCGGAGCAGGAACAGACGTGGCTTTGGAAAGCGCAGATATTGTTCTTATGAAAAGTGATTTAATGGATGCGGTCACAGCCGTAAGACTCAGCAAGGCCGTTATCCGGAACATTAAGGAGAATCTGTTCTGGGCCTTTTTCTATAATACTCTGGGAATTCCGGTGGCGGCGGGGATTTTCTACAGCGCTTTCGGATTAAAATTAAATCCCATGATCGGAGCCGCAGCCATGAGTTTAAGCAGTATTTTTGTAGTTTCTAACGCCCTGCGTCTGAAACGGTTTAAAGTTTCCCAAAGTCCGGCAGCAGAAACAGAGGCACAGATTCAGGAAGCAGCGCTTCAAAGCGAAAAAATAGAAGAAAACAAGGAGGAGAAAAAGATGCTGACAATGAAAATCAACGGGATGATGTGTCCCCACTGCCAGGCAGCAGTTACAAAAGCTTTAAATGCCATTGACGGGGTAAAAGCAGAAGTAAACCTGGAAGAGAAAGCAGCCTACATTACTTTAGAGAAGGAAGTAGGGAAAGAAGAGCTGGCCAAAGCGGTAACAGATGCCGGTTATGAAGTGGTCAGAATAGAAGAATAAAAAGCCAGGCAAAGAGGAGGATGTTCCAATAAGGACATCCTTCCTTTTTATATTTTTTTAAGAATTTTAAAGAGTTCTTTTATTGACAGGAAACCTGTTTCTATGTATCATGAGTGTACTAAGACGAATAGTACACTAAATGGAAAAGAAAGGGGACCTGTTTATGATAATTCTCGATTATCAGGATCGACGGCCCTTGTATGAACAGATTGCTGAAAAAATGCGGCTTCTCATCATACAGGGCGTGCTGAAACCTGAAGAACAAATGCCTTCGGTCCGGAAACTGGCGGTCGAGCTGGCGATTAATCCAAATACTATCCAGAGAGCTTACACAGAATTAGAACAGCAGGGTTTCATCTATCCAGTGAAAGGACGGGGAAACTTTATCTCGCCCAATCTCGAAATCGTAGCGAAGAGGAAAGAGCTGTTTTATGGGGACTTAAAGAAACTGGTCCGCAAAGCGAAGGGAATCGGAATTGAAAAAGACGAATTCCTGAATAAGACGGAAGAGTATTTTAAGGAGGAACAGGCATGATTCAGACAAAAAATGTATGTAAAAAGTTTGAAGACGTAATGGCGGTCAGAGACCTGACGCTGACCATTCATGAAGGAGAAGTCTTCGGACTGGTGGGGACCAACGGCGCCGGAAAAAGTACGCTGCTTCGCATGCTTTGCGGAATCCTGAAGCCGGATCAGGGATGCATTCAGATTGATGAAAAAGAGGTCTATGAGAATGAAAAAGTAAAGGGAAAGATTTTCTATATTTCTGATGAAGCTTATTTTTTCGCCAATGCCACGCCCAGGGAAATGGGAAATTACTATAAAAAATATTATCCGAAGTTTGATATGCAGCGTTTCAGTGATTTTCTGGAACAGTTTGGCCTGAACAAAAACAGCAAAATCGGGAACTTTTCCAAAGGAATGCGCAAACAGTTAAGCGTTATTCTGGGAATGAGCGCCAATACAGAATATCTTCTCTGTGACGAGACCTTTGACGGTCTGGATCCGGTTATGCGCCAGGCGGTAAAGAGCCTTTTTGCAGCAGAAATTATGAACCGGAAGTTTACACCGGTAATCGCTTCCCACAATTTAAGGGAACTGGAAGACATTTGTGATCATGTGGGGCTGCTTCACAAAGGCGGAATCCTCTTGTCAAGAGATCTGGAGGATATGAAATTCCATATTCACAAAGTGCAGTGCGTATTAAGAGAGAAAGAAGATGAAAAACAACTGCTGAAAGAGCTGGAGGTACTAAAACATGAGAAGCAGGGGTCTCTGCTTATTATAACAGCCAGAGGGACACGGACGGAAATTATGGAGAGGGTAGAATGCAGAAATCCACTGTTCGCGGAAATTATTCCCCTGTCTCTGGAAGAGATCTTTATCAGCGAAACGGAGGTGGCAGGATATGAAATCAAAAATCTTCTCAGTTAAAATTTTTAAAGATAATATGAAACGCCAGATCTGGATTCTGGCAATCTTAGGTCTGGTTTATTTTTTCTGTTATCCCTTAGGCATTCTTATGAGCTTTTCTCAGTGGAAACAGATGAAGATGGGCTATAATGATATAGAAGAAGCGCTGATACGCTATTTCTCCCAGGACATGTCATATGTTCAGCTTATTGTAATCGTCCTCGGAGCAGTGATGGCAGGCGTGGCAGCCTTTTCTTACCTGCATTCCAGACAGAAGGTGGATTTTTACCACAGCCTTCCGGTAAAACGGGAATGCATGATGGGAAGTCAGATTGCCGCAAGTTTTCTGCTGTGGTTTATTCCCTATGTAGTATCCGTCTTTCTGGCTGTCTGCATCGGAGCGAGCAACGGCCATTTTTCCATGGATATTTTAAAAGCTGCGGCCGCATTTGCAGGAATCAATATCCTGCTCTTTTTCCTGGTTTATTTCTGCACAGTGCTCGCTGTTTTACTGACGGGAAATCTGTTGGTGGGAATTCTGGGAACCATTGTGATTCTCGGATATGCGCCCTTTTTTATCCTGCTTCTTTACGGACAGTTTATGAGCTTCTTTCCGGCTTTTAACGGAGATTCCTTTTCTCAGGGAATCTGTGACTTTGTGAAAAACTATCTCTCTCCTGTGACCTGGTATCTAAATACCTGTTCCGGAGGCAGAGGTTATACAGCAATCGCCGTACTGGGAGCCGTAATTGCGATTCTTCTGCTTTTGGTTCTTTGCATGTGGATTTATAAAATGCGTTCCTCCGAAAGCGCCGGAAAGGCAATGGCTTTTCGAAAGGCTGCTGTTGCAATTCAGTTTTTACTGGTGATCCCTGTCAGTATGGGCTGCGGTCTGTTCTTTGAGGGATTCTTTTCCAACGGCTCAAAGCAGAGCATTCTCTGGTGGATTTTCGGTCTGGTATTCGGACTGGTTCTCAGCCATGGTGTGATTGAGACTATTTATCGTTCCAATTACAGAAAGTTTTTCAGCGACAGGAAAATTCTGCTGATGGCAGGAGGGGCAGTGGCCGTCATCAGCTTCTTCTTCGGCGTGGATCCTCTTCATTACAGCAGCTATCTGCCGGAAGAGACCCAGATAGAACGGATTGGAATTGAGGCGCATTCCCTGAATTACAATCTCAGTGCGTCAGGTTTTGCAGAAAAGAGTTCCAATGGAGAGACCTCCCTTGTTACCACAGACGGAGATAGTTATATTTCTATGAAAGCTACCCGGGAAACCTATAACTGGGTGAAACAGATTGTGGAGGAAAACAAGAAGGATAAGTGGTATGACAGCAGCGCCATGGATAAAGAGAACGCCTCCTTTCTGTCTCTGAAGTATGAACTGGAAAACGGAAGGAAACTTTACCGCAGCTACTATGTGGGTCAGGCGGAATTAGAAGAAAAAATTCTCCAGGCGACAGAGGAAGAACAGTTCCGGCAGGAAATGTACATGAACGAAGAAATACTGGCCCCCTATACGAAGAGAATTTATTTTAGCAGCGGGGAAAACTACGAAGAAGTTACAGATGCAACCAACGGTTCAGAACAAAAACAGGAAGAAATTCAGGAAGTATTCTCAGCGCTGGAAAAAGACATTGCATCGGCCGGCCGTTTTACCTTTGAAGAAGATCCTGTGGGAATCTTATACCTGGAAGGGAATCTGAGCACGTCCGGGACCCGGGGCTATGCAACAGAATGGAGTACCGGATATTATATTTACCCGGGATTTAAGAATATAATGGCTATTCTGGAAGAAAAAGAAGTCCATATTCCAAAATCGGTTACGGTAAGTGAGATTTCTTCCATAACGGTCTATGATTATGATGAGGAAGGACTGGCGGAAGAAACGGTTTATACCGATCCGGACGAATTGGAAGAGATTCTGCCCAGTCTGATAGAGCAGTACAGAGTTGTTCCCTGGAAAAACATGGATGTATCAAAAACTGCACTGATTAAACTTAAAGACACAAACCATGGAAGCGATGGCATCTATTGTTCCATTGACAGGGGAAAGGCGCCGGATTTTCTTGAAAAATAAGGAAAAATTCCCTTGCGCCTGCGGGGAGGATATGATATAATCTGAACGTTGCAAATAAACACGCATAAGGATTCCGGCAGACGGTGCCTGTTTTCACAGGAAATGACAGGTCCTAACGGAAAATGACTTGTGCGGAAGAGAATAACCAAAGGAGAGAAAAACATGAGCGTTATTTCAATGAAACAGCTTTTAGAAGCAGGTGTTCATTTCGGACATCAGACAAGAAGATGGAACCCTAAAATGGCTCCTTACATCTACACAGAAAGAAATGGTATCTATATTATCGACCTTCAGCAGTCTGTAGGTATGGTAGACGATGCTTACAACGCAATTGCTGATATTGTGGCAAACGGCGGAAACATTCTGTTTGTAGGAACCAAAAAACAGGCGCAGGATGCAATTAAGACAGAAGCAGAGCGCTGCGGACAGTTCTATGTAAATGAAAGATGGCTGGGTGGTATGCTGACCAACTTCAAAACCATTCAGAGCAGAATCGGCAGATTAAAAGAGATTGAAGCTATGGAAGCAGACGGAACTTTCGATGTTCTGCCTAAGAAAGAAGTTATTGAATTAAGAAAAGAAATGACAAAACTTCAGAAAAACCTGGGCGGTATCAAAGAAATGAAGAGACTTCCGGATGCAATCTTTGTTGTAGATCCCAAGAAAGAAAGAATCTGTGTTCAGGAAGCTCATACTCTGGGAATCCCGCTGATCGGTATCTGCGATACCAACTGTGATCCGGAAGAACTGGATTACGTAATTCCTGGAAATGACGATGCAATCCGTGCTGTAAAACTGATTGTTTCTAAAATGGCAGACGCTGTTATCGAAGCAAACCAGGGCGAAGCAGATGCAGACGGAGAAATTCAGGCAGAATCTGAAGAGTTTGCAGAAGAAGCACAGGCAACAGAAGAATAATTCAATCTCAGGAGGAATTTGGAAATGGCCATTACAGCTAAACAGGTAAAAGAATTAAGAGAAATGACCGGCGCTGGTATGATGGACTGTAAGAAAGCTCTTACAGCTACAGAAGGCGATATGGATAAAGCAGTAGAATTTTTACGTGAAAAAGGTCTTGCTACCGCTCAGAAAAAAGCAAGCCGTGTGGCAGCAGAAGGTCTTTGTAAAACGGTTGTATCTGAAGACGGAAAGAATGCAGTTGTTGTAGAAGTAAATGCAGAAACCGACTTCGTTGCTAAAAACGAAAAATTCCAGACTTATGTAGCACAGGTAGCAGAACAGGCAATGGAAACCTCTGCGTCAGACATTGACGCTTTCCTGGCAGAGCCATGGAAATTCGAGGAAGGCAAAACTGTAAAAGAAGCTCTTGCAGCACAGGTAGCCGTAATCGGTGAAAACATGAACATCAGAAGATTCTCCCAGGTAAAAGAAGACAATGGTTTCATTGCTTCCTATACACATATGGGCGGAAAAATCGGCGTTTTAGTAGATGTGGAATCTGATGTTGTAAACGATGCTGTAAAAGAGATGGCAAAAAATGTTGCTATGCAGTGTGCAGCTCTGAAACCTCAGTATACAAGCCGTGAGGAAGTAGATCAGGCTTACATCGAGCATGAGAAAGAAATCCTGATGGTTCAGGCTAAGAACGAAAAACCTGATGCCAACGAAAAGATCTTAAACGGTATGGTAATGGGACGTATCAACAAAGAGCTGAAAGAAATCTGTCTGCTGGATCAGGTATATGTAAAAGCAGAAGACGGAAAACAGACCGTTGGTAAATATGTAGAGCAGGTAGCAAAAGAAAACTCTGCAAATATTAAAGTTAAGAGCTTTGTTCGTTACGAAACCGGCGAAGGAATCGAAAAACGTGAAGAAAACTTCGCAGAAGAAGTAGCAAAACAGATGGGAATGTAATTGTCGGGACGGATCCGAAGAGTGAAGTCAAAGTTTACGAAAATACCCATACAGCGTTGCCTGATGAGGCAAAAGCTGAAGGCCAAGGTTAGTAACAGTCATATGAATGGAACTAAGCATTTTGGAAGAACCTTATCTGCAGCTTTTTGTGGATAAGGTTCTTTTGGTATGCACCCCGGTTAAGGGAACATAGAACGGAAGAAAAACATTATGGAAATATTTTCAATGATTCTGTCGCTGCTTAGCGGCGTAGCAATGTTTCTTTACGGCATGCTTATGATGGGCGATGGATTAAAAATGGTGGCTGGCAACAAGCTGGAAAAATTTTTGTATAAGATGACCAATACACCCTTAAAGGGTGTTGCGCTGGGGGCGGGAGTGACCTGTGTGATTCAGTCTTCCTCCGCCACAACGGTCATGGTAATTGGTTTCGTTAATTCTATGATGATGAAACTGCGGCAGGCAATCAGTATCATCATGGGAGCAAACATAGGAACAAGTATTACGGGATGGATCCTGTGTCTTTCTTATATTGAAGGATCAGGAGGTCTGGCAACTATCCTGTCTACAACGACTATATCAGCGATTGTAGCAATTGTGGGCATTGTGCTCCGGATGTTCAGCAAGCGCTCTGTGTATAGAAACATCGGCAATATTATGCTGGGATTTGCCATTCTGATGATGGGAATGCAGACCATGAGCGGGGCGGTGGAACCGCTGCGGGAAAATGAGTTTTTCATCAGCATGCTTACCATGTTTTCAAATCCTCTTATGGGGATTTTGGTGGGCATTGCCTTTACAGCTATTTTACAGAGTGCGTCAGCAGCGGTCGGTGTGCTGCAGGCCCTTTCCGTGACGGGGCTTCTGACCTTTGCCAGCGCATTTCCCATCGTGTTGGGGATTGGCGTAGGCGCAGCCTGCCCGGTTTTGATCTCAGCTATCGGTGCAAATAAAAACGGAAAACGGACGGCGCTGATCTACCTTCTGAATGATCTGTTCGGTATGATCTTTTGGGGGACTGTATTTTATGCAGCGAATGCGGTTGTGCATTTTGGCTTTATGGATCAGATTATGTCACCGGTGTCGATAGCCTTTATAAATACTGTTTTCCGTGTGGCTACGGTGTGCGTGCTGTTCCCCTTTATTCCCAAGCTGGAGAAGCTGGTCTGTCTGTTGGTGAAGGATACAAAAGAAGAACTGGAAGAAGAAGCGGATCTTGAACTGCTGGAGGATCGTCTGGTTGCTTATCCGGCGCTTGCCATGGGGCAGTGTCAGAGGGTAATATCCGGAATGGCGAAAAAAGTACGGAAGAATGTAAACCGTGCCATGAATCTTTTAAATGAGTACCAACAGGAGCGCTTCGAAAAGGTAAAGCGCAAAGAAGACCTGATCGACAAGTATGAGACCCGGCTCGGATCCTATCTGATGCGTCTGACGAAAAAGGAGATAACCACCGCGCAGTCCAGGCAGATGTCCCTTTATCTGAGCACTATCAGTGACTTCGAAAGGATTGGAGACCATGCGGCAGATATTGCCTATATGTCCAATGAGATGCAGGAGAGAAAGATAAGGTTTTCTGAGGAGGCGCTGGACGAATTAAATGTGGTGATGGAAGCGGTGCGGGAAATCATAAATATTACCGCCAGGGCGTTCATGAACGGGAATCAGGAAGAGGCCGATAAAGTGGCGCCTTTGGGCGTTGTAATCACCAACCTGTGTGATGAACTGAAGCACAACCATGTAACACGTCTTGGCAGCGGCGACTGCGGACTCGAGCAGGGAACTATTTTCAATGATATTCTAAACAGTTTTACCCGTATTGCCGCTCACTGTGCCAGTATCACATCGGCTATGCGAAAGGCTGAGGAGGGGGATGAAGATATACATATCCATGACTCAAAAGTCTACGCAGAGGATGGCATGACATATTATTCTTATTTTACAAAGTACGCTCAGAAATATGATCTTGGAAACGAAAGCAGCCATGTAAAAAGCATGGAGGCAGAAGAGGTCATGTAGTTTAAGAGGGTATTGCAGAATCATCGAATCAGATGATGAAGCGATACCCTCGTTTTATTGTACTAAAAATTCAGAGGAAATCTCCTTATTTTGGAAATCTGTCTTGAATTCCCCCAAAAAAGTGTTATACTTAAATTAGTCAATAAATTGACCGTAAAGAAATAGACTAAGGACGGTAAGTTATGAAAAAGGAAGAAAAGAAAAACGCGTACCTGTATTGCAAGTTCAGAGATGAACAGTTTGCTTTATATGATGAATACGCAAAACGCCATGGCATGCTGATGAAAACGCTGCTGGTATTAAATGTCCTCTTTTATGCGGAGGAAGGTATAACACAGACAGAAATATGCCGGAGAACCCTGCAATCCAAACAAACTGTGAATGTAATAATCAAAAATCTCCTGTCAGACAGTTATGTAACAGTTATGGAGACACCGGAAAACAGACGAAATAAAATGGTGCAAATGACAGAGTCGGGCCGCGCTTATTGTGAAAAAATAGTCCGTCATATTACATGGGCAGAAGTTACAGCCATGTCCATGTTTACGGCAGAGGAACAGAAACAGTTGATTGACTTATCCAGGATATTTACAAAAAATCTGGCTAAACTGGTGAACCAGGAGATGGAGGGGTAACAAATGGAGTTTAACGAAGTGATCAACAAAAGGAGAACAAGCAGAGAATGGAGCGACCAAGAAGTGGATTTTGAAACGATAAAAAGGATTTTGGCCGCCGGAATGAAAGCTCCCACATGGGCTCATTCTGCGTATTCCCCTGAACAAAGAACATGATATTGTGCTGGAAAAACTGGGTGTTC
>ERZ1643250.706-NODE-706-length-33125-cov-109.600302_pt1 | contig 33125 bp, 37 predicted proteins | sample MGYA00579262_ERZ1643250 | MGnify/ENA primary metagenome ERZ1643250 (study PRJEB29033, sample SAMEA4952265) | chicken gut metagenome | biome: Broiler Chicken; feature: Gastrointestinal Tract; material: Caecum | place: Ireland | collected 2018 | study: Broiler...
GCTACCAGAATTATGCCGCCGCCCTGCGGATATGGGCGGGGAACGACAAAAAGGGCGCCCCGAAAAAGGGCATCCCTGACTACTCATGCAAGGAGGGCGAGAGTTTATGAAGAACGAAATCAACGCTGTTTTGGAGAATATGACGGCTACCACCCCGGAGCCGGAGGACTACACCGGCGAGGACGGTTTACTGTACTGCGGCAAGTGCCGCAAGCCGAAAGAAGCCTATTTTGCGCCGGATAAGGCCGCTATCTTTGGCCGTGACCGCCACCCGGCAGAGTGCGACTGCCAGAGAGCCGCCCGCGAGGAACGGGAGGCCGCCGAGAAGCGGCGCAGGCACCTTGACACCGTGGAAGAACTGAAACGCCGGGGCTTTACCGACCCCACCATGCGGGACTGGACTTTTGAGAACGACAACGGCAGGAACCCGCAGACAGGGATTGCCCGCCGGTATGTGGAACACTGGGAGGATATGCGAACCGACAATATCGGCTGCCTGTTCTGGGGCGGCGTGGGAACCGGGAAAAGCTACCTTGCGGGCTGTATCGCAAACGCCCTCATGGAGAAAGAAATCCCCGTCCACATGACGAACTTTGCCCTTATCCTCAACGACCTTGCCGCCAGCTTTGAGAACCGCAACGAGTACATTTCCCGCCTTTGCCGCTATCCGCTGCTTATCCTTGACGACTTCGGCATGGAGCGCGGCACCGAGTACGGGCTGGAACAGGTTTTCAATGTGATTGACAGCCGTTACCGCAGCGGCAAGCCGCTGATCGTCACGACCAACCTCACGCTGGACGACCTGCGAAACCCGGAGGACACCGCCCATTCCCGGATTTATGACCGCCTGCTTTCCATGTGCGTCCCGGTGCGCTTCACCGGCGAGAATTTCCGGCAGGAAACCGCGCAGCGGAAAATGAAGAGCATGAAGAAACTGATTGCTGACTGAAAGGAGTATTGCCTATGAAGGAAGTCCCGATTTGGGAAAAGAGTAATTTGACCTTAGAAGAAGCGGCTGCGTATTCAGGAATTGGTATCAACAAGCTGCGCGACCTTACCAGTGAACAGAATTGCCAATTTGTTTTGTGGGTGGGGAGCAAGCGCCTGATAAAACGCCGTCTATTTGATAAATTCATTGAGCAGGAGTATTCCATTTGAAATTTGTGATGTGAAAGCAGAACTTGATATGATACAATAGTTATGTCATATCAAGGCTCTTTCCATCACGGAAAGGAGTTTGACAATGTCCGAGAAACGCAAAGACCATAAAGGAAGAATCCTGCGGACAGGAGAGAGCCAGAGAAAAGACCTGATTTATCAGTACCGCTATACAGACGTTCAAGGCAAACGGCAGACCATCTATTCCTCTGATTTGAAGGAATTGCGGGAAAAGGAAAAAGAAATCCAGAAGCAGCTTGACGAAGGGATTGACTATGCCGCTGGAAAAGCAACCGTGATTGCCCTTGTGGAACGCTATATCAGCTTGAAACAGGGTGTGCGCTACAATACCAAAATCGGGTACAATTTTGTTCTGAACCTGATTAAAAAAGAAGATTTTGGCTACCGGAAGATAAGGGATATTAAGGTATCAGACGCGCAACAGTGGATTATGAAGCTCCATAGCGACGGGAAAGGGTACAGCACCATCACCAGTGTCAGGGGCGTTGTGAAACCCGCTTTTCAGATGGCATACAACGAGGATATTATCCGCCGCAATCCTTTTGACTTCAAATTAGTGGACGTGGTTCCCAATGACTCACAGAAGCGGATTGCCATGACGGAGGAACAGCAGGAGATTTGGATGGGCTTTATCCGGGAGGACAAAACCTACACCAAGTATTATGATGAATTTGTCGTGCTGCTGGGAACGGGTATGCGTGTCAGTGAATTTTGCGGCCTTACAAAAAGTGATTTGGATTTTGAAAACCGGCGAATCCGGGTAGACCACCAGCTTGTCCGGGAACGGGGCGGAAAGTATTATGTCGAGAAAACCAAGACGGAGTGCGGCTGCCGCTTTATTCCCATGACAGAGGAAGTCTATCAAAGTCTGAAGAATATTCTTGAACGCCGCAGGAAGATAAAGACGGAAATCATTGTAGACGGATACAGCGGATTTCTGCTGCTGGATAAGGACGACAAACCCAAGGTGGCGTTGCATATTGAAAATGAAATGCGCTGGGCGATGAAAAAGTATAAGAAGCTGTACCCGGACAAGCCGCTGCCGCATATCACACCCCATGTGTTCCGCCATACTTTCTGTACCAATATGGCAAACGCCGGTATGGATATAAAGACCTTGCAGTATGTGATGGGACACTCTGACGTTGGAGTAACGCTGAATGTCTACACCCACGCCAGCTATGACCGGGCAGCAGAGCAGATGGCAAAAATTATAGATTTCAAGGGAACTGTCATGCCGGAAAAGCAGAGAAAATCAGGTTGAAAATGCACCAAGTTACTACACCAATTACTACACCATTTGCCCGTGAATTTGCGTAGATTTACAAAGAAGAGCGTGAATTTAAGGCAAAACACAAAAATTGAAAAGAGCGCCGGAAAGCCCGTAATATCAAGGTTTGAAGGCTTTTGAAGGGATATAAGAGATATGATAAAAATACTATTCGTGTGCCACGGCAGGAGTCAGAGTGTGAGCCTCTTGGCGGCCTTTGGCGGCTGAAATGCGGCAAATCGGGGCATGAGAGGCAGAGGGGGACTACGGATTTACTACTATTGAGAAATTTAAAACTAGGATTGTAATAGTAATGGCTTGGAAAGTAGAAAATGCTTTTCAGGCTTTTATTTTGGTAATGGGAGATTGTCGAATGAAGAGAGTACGCTATTGTAAACTGTCGAAATAAGATATATAATGTTAAAAAAGAGCGGAAAAGGAGAGGTGGATATGCACTCCTATCGGATTAATATTGATAAGAAAGTGTTAAGATTATTGGGAGCCCAATTATACGGTGATACACCGAGTATAATCGCTGAATTGGTACAGAATGCATATGATGCGGATGCAAAAGCAGTTTGGATAACAATAAATACAATAGGTGAAATTACAATTACTGTTCAAGACAATGGAATTGGCATGACTCCTGATGAGGTTAATTCTCGGTTTTTGAATATAGGTCAGGATCGACGTAGCGCTTATCCTGAGTCCCCATCTGGGAGAAAAGTGCTTGGACGGAAAGGGATAGGAAAATTAGCAGTATTTTCCTTAGCAAAAGTAGTAGATGTATATTCAAAAACCGCAAAGGATACAGCTGCTTGTAGACTAGACTTTGATGCTATAACATTACACAATGAAGATCCTATCGCATTGGATGAGAATTCCGTAATATTTGAAAAAGAGTTTCTTTCAGAAAGTGGAACAGGGACAAAAATAGTTTTAAGAAATATTCAGAAGGATGTGTCGAGGAGTCTTAATTACATAATTAATCGTTTGTTAAGAACTTTTGATGTGAACTCAGATGATTTCAAAGTATTTGTGCGAAAAAATACTGATGCTTTTAAGGAATTATCACGAAAAGAGTTGGATTTTTTCGCATATATGGATACTATTATTACTTTTGGAGAGGAGTTTGCTCCTAAAATTGATTTGATTCTAAAAAATAGTATTTTAAATCGATACAAATACACAAAACGATATGAGGATTTATGTGACGAAAAAAGATTTCAAATTATGCCGTATGAAATAGATGTACTGGATAAAAATGGTCAACCAGTAAAAAGAAATTTTTATTTTAATGGATGGATTGGTACAATTCATGAGAGACCATCATTTAAAAAATTTGTCGCAGAAACTTACGAAGAAGGAGGAAATGCAAAGTTCGAAGTCTCTTTAACAGATAATCGTGTAACAGTATTTTCAAGGGGGAAAATAGGTGAATTTGATATTTTGCCAAAGACACAAACGAACAGAATTGCTGATGCATATGTGATTGGAGAGATATATGCCGACATATTTGAAGAAGATGACTTGGCGGATATGGCGATAAGTAACAGACGTGGTTATGATGAAACGGATCAAAGATATGTTCAATTGATTCGTATTATTACAGAAGTGATTTCCTTTATTACTAGACGAAAAGAAGAAATACAAAAAACAAAAAAGCATGATGCAGAGTTGCAGGAAGCAGATAAAATTAAATCAGAGTTTTTAGGAAAAGCACCAAAAACACAAAAAACGATAAAGCAAAAATTAACACCTGAAGAGCAACAAGACTTTCAGTCAGAACTTTTTCAGTTTGGACGTGCTTTAAATTTATCTAATGAAACAAAGAAAATTTTTATTAGTCATAAGACTGAATGCGCTATTTTCGGAAAATTTTTGGTGCGATGTTTTGAATTAGTAGGAATGGATGTAAAGAAAAATATTATATTTACTTCAATGCCTGAGTTAGGTGTTCCGCACGGGCGAGACATTTATGATTATTTGAAAGATTGCTTTAGGGATGATTTATATGTGATATTTTTATTTAGCCGTTCTTTTTATAACTCAAATGTTTGTATTGCCGAAACCGGAGCTGCGTGGGCAACAAATAAAAAATATAGCAATGTTGTAATAGATATGGGATTTGGGGGAATAGATAAACCCATAAATAATAGTCAAATCGGAGTGTCGTTAAGCGATTTGACAGATCCAGATTTACATTATAATTTAAAATGTTTAATAAAAAATGCTCTGGAGGTAATAGAATTTTCTCCATTACCTAATGATAGTGTTATTGAAAGTGCGATTGCGTCTTCGTTAAAAGAATATGCGCCGCAAATGAAAGTTCCGCCCTATATGCCACAGAGAAAATACTTGGCAACCCCGCTTTGCCCGAAATGTTCTAGTCAAATGGAGCTTTCTATGAATGATGCGGGAGAACTTATGTATACTTGTATAGCTCGTAACTGTAAATATACTAATTTGGCAGAAATAAATTAAGAAACAAGGTTCCCGGTTATTTACGATGGGAACCTTGTTTGTATTCAGCATATAATTTAACAGCACGTTTTAGTTGAGAACGGATAGACCTTGTTAACTTTTTAAATGTTTCTTTTTCTTCAAGGCTTTCTAAATATTCCTTTTCAGTCAGATTTTGAAAAGATAAAAGCCGATTACATCTTGCAAGATGAGAGATGACATCTTTAGCGGCCAATTGAGTATAATGGTGTTCTTGTTGCAACCAATTAATAAATTCAATCGACTGGTTTTGAGTATCTTGCTTTATAAACGAAAGCAAAGAACGAGCAACATGATTTGACAAATTAACAGGTACAGCATTTCCGATCATTTGCTCTGCAATCATTTGATTATTGCCAAAGTCAAAAGAGAGAGGAAAAGTTTGTAATAAAGCACGTTCTTGGGTTGTCAAGGCTCGTATATTATTATCAGGATCCGCAGCATCATTTGGATGTTTTTTGTATTCTGGTGGCTTCGGACGATTTACTCCTCTGATTGTGGGAGATGGTTCATCCACAGAGAAAATGGCACGTCTTGAATATGATCTAGGGTGTCTATAGTAATAGTCGAAAGGTAAATCGTAATTATTCTGATTGAAATACGTCCTAATGCTTAATGGTAATACACTCTGGTTTGCGGCAAGGTATGTATCTAAAAAACCGTCTTCTTCATTTAATGCGCCAATACAGAAAAACCGTTTTCTTTTTTGAGGAACACCACATTTACTAGCATCAAGTACTTGTTCGGTTAAACCGTACCCAGCTTTTTTTAATATGATTTTGGCATCATTGTAAGCAATGCTGGACTTTGCACGAGAGACATTTTCCATAACAAAATATTGAGGCCGGACACTATTAATAATTTTTGCAAATGATATTGTTAAGCTGGCACGGTTACCTTCTTTACGTTTCCCAGCACTTGAAAAGTCTTGACAGGGAGGCCCACCAATTATTATATCGGGATTAAGAGGGCGTATTTCTTTTAGTGCAAGATTCTTTTTAGAAAGATCTAAATAATGTGCTTCGTGTTTAAAATTATTTGTATAACAGTTTAATGCGGCTTCCCAACAATCAAAAGCACCAACAATTTCATAACCAGCGCGTTGGAAACCAAGGGATAGACCGCCGCATCCACAGAATAAATCTACAGTTTTCATTTATTGCTCCTTTGTATATCTTCCAGTCAATTTTAGCATTGAACTCCAAAGGCGTCAACAATTATGTAATCATTATAAGCAAATGTATAATGGGGCAATTTCCTTCATCTGTGCATGTGGAGACGGTTGTATTGATGTCAAAAGTCAAAGAATAGAATAGCGAAAAAGTGTAGAAAACAAGGGATTTCCGGGAGTCGGGGCTTGTCAGAGGACAGGTTCCGATTCCCGGATTTTTTTGTTTTACGGGTAAGTGGGAACTGGTCTACTGTGAAAAATGGAGGAGAGTTGAGTGGATAGGATAGATATTGGGTATGTTGTGGAGACAGGATGGATAAAAGAGGTGCCGAGTTGACAGGAGTGTTAAATCAGATAAAACTTGCAATTCTTTTTATATTCGATTAATATGCGACTACCTTGAAAATGCGTATGAAAAGTGCCGTTGACTTTTCCCTTGGGGCAAAGTTTATACTGGTACTGGAAAGGAGGCCTATTATATGTTGACGATTGGAGAATTTTCGAGTATATGCCGAGTATCCACAAAAACACTTCGGTATTATGCAGAAATAGGATTGATACTTCCAGAAGAAATCAATCCAGAAAATGGGTATCGTTATTATTCTATTAATCAGTTGGAGACGATGCTGTTTATTAATCGGCTGAAAGCGTATCATTTTTCGTTGGAAGAGATTAAGGCAATTCTTGAGTCAGAGGAGGCAATGGATGACAAACTATATGCGGCTCTTAGTAAAAAGAAAAAAGAGATTTCAATGCAAATGATGATGTATAAAAATATGTTGGAGCAGATAGATGCTGATATGTCTGCCATAAGAAAGGGCAAGTCGATTATGTCATATATGGAAGATATTGGTATAGAGCTGGTGGAGGTGCCAAAGATGTATCTTCTGTCCATACGAAAGATGATTCAGGAACAGGATTTTCCTGATGAGTATGGGTATTGCTTTGAAAAGCTGTTTAAGAAAATGAAGGAAAAGAACCTGACAGCATCTGCTCCACCAATGGTTTTATTCCATAGTGATGAATATAGTCCATTTGGACTGGATACAGAATTTGCTGTCCCAATCAACGAGTATGCAACGGGAACAAGGGATTTTTATCCTGGACTTTGTTTGAAAACTGTTGTGCATGGTTCCTACTCTCAGCTCTCTTCTGTTTATGCGAAGCAAATTGAATGGGCAGAAAAAGAAGGGTACGAAAATTGTAATGCACTTTATGAAGTTTATGTAACAAGTCCTTCGGAGGTTTTGCAGGAGAACGATTTCATTACAGAGGTCTATTATCCAGTAAAAAAGATATTAAAAAAATAAAACAGAAAAAATGCGTTTACAAATAGGTTAAAGGAAAGGAGATATCATGGATCAGAAAAGAATTAGAGAACTCGAACAAAAAATCAGCACTGATTATGGGAATACCACAGGTGTGGCGGTATTAAAAGAAGGAAAATTGGTATATGAAAAATATTTCAAGGGATGTACAAGAGAAAGCCAGGTTCATGTTTATTCTGTAACAAAAAGTATTATTTCAATACTGATTGGGATTGCAGTAGATAGAGGATATATCCAAAGTGTTGATCAGAAAGTGTTGGATTTTTTCCCTGGATACATAGTAAGAAAGAGAGAAAACACCATCCAAAATATCACAGTCAAGGATATGCTGACAATGACAGCACCTTATAAGTATCGTTTTTTTGCTCCATATGTGAAATATTTTACTAGTGAGGATTGGGTGAAATTTTCTTTAGACCTGCTAGGGGGACGGGGGAAGATCGGAACATTCCGATATGCACCTCTGATTGGTCCGGATATTTTTTCAGGAATATTAGTAAAAGCAACAGGGCAGTCGGTATTTGAGTTTGCAGATGAAAATTTATTTTCACCATTAGAAATTCATGTAGATGGAGATTTGATGTTTAAAAGCAAGGAGGAACAACTGGCATTTAATGAATCTATAGATACCAGCGGATGGGTACGGGACTCATTAGGGATTCATACAGCGGGTTGGGGACTTACACTTTCCCCTATGGATATGGCTAAAATTGGTCAGTTATATTTGAATAAAGGCATATGGAACGGAAAACGAATTGTATCAGAAAAGTGGGTGGAAGAAAGTACGAGAGAGCATAGCCGATGGAAGAAACATGATTTATCGTATGGATATTTATGGTGGGTAAATGAAGATGGTTATGCAGCGATGGGGGATGGAGGAAATATAATTTATGTGAATACAAAAGATAAAATAGTTGTGTCATCTTCTGCACTTTTTGTGCCAAAGATAAGGGATAGGATAGACTTAATCAAAACATATATTGAACCAATATTTAGATAGACTGAGAATAAACTTGCTATTCAGGGCATTCTACGGTAAACTAAAAAACCCTACATTATAACACCAGACTTATAAAATATGACATAATGAGGGATGGAGGTGCGTTGAATGAATACATATAAGACAATAGACATAGCAAGGATAATCGGCATACATGTAAATACGGTACGTTTATATGAAAAGTGCGGTTTAATTCCAAAACCAGAGCGGTTAGGGAATGGTTACCGGGTATTTACTGATCTGCATATCGAACAATTTAGATTAGCGCGGGCGGCTCTCCAGGTGGAAGTTCTTCAAAATGGACTTCGTAAACAAGCGGTTGATATTATTAAGGTTTCTGCTTTGGGGAATTATGAGAAAGCTATGGAATTGACCAGGCGATACATTGCTCAGATAGACATCGAAAAAGCCAATGCAGAAGAAGCGATACGGATTACCCATAGTATTTTATCGGGTATGAGTGAAAGCAATGTTGGAGTGCAGAGGACATATAGAAGAAAGGAAGCAGCAGATATATTAGGGGTAACGATCGATACATTAAGAAATTGGGAGCTGAATGGTCTGTTTACCATCAAGCGAACTGAAAACAGATACCGAGTGTACACAGAAGAAGATATGCTTCGCTTGAAAATTATACGCTCTCTTCGTTGTGCAAACTATTCTCTCTCTGCTATTTTAAGAATGCTTCAGGCCTTATCGGATGATCCGCAAACTAATATCCGAATAGCTATTAATACACCAAAGGAGGATGATGATATCATAAGGTCTTGCGATAAGCTATTGACTTCATTGAATGAGGCAAAAAACAATGCTTTTTATGTAACTTGTCAGATTGAGAAGATGAAAAAAATATCAGAATAAAAACCCTACAGTTACCCACCATAGTTGGATTGGATGCTAATCTTTATTTCAGAATTAAAATAAGGAGGCATACGAAATGGAAAAAACAATCCAAATTTCCGGGCTGAGCAAATCTTATGACGGAAAGAAAGTGATTGAGAATCTCAGCTTCTCAGTTGCTGCGGGTGAAGTGTACGGTCTGCTTGGAGCAAATGGCGTAGGCAAGAGTACTACAATAGAATGTATCCTTGGGACAAAGAAAGCGGATTCGGGAACGGTTCGCATTTTGGGGCTAGACCCGTGGACGGAGCGAAAGCAACTTTTTAAGCAGGTTGGGGTACAGTTCCAGGAAGCAAATTATCCGGATAAGATCAAGGTAAAAGAATTGTGTGAGGAAACGACCTGCCTTTATAGGTATCCACTGGCATATAAAGAGTTGCTGCACAAATTTGGTCTGGCAGATAAGGAAAACGCTTTTGTAAACGAGTTATCTGGAGGACAGAAGCAAAGATTATTTATTGTGTTATCTCTTATCCCTAATCCTAGGGTGGTCTTTTTGGATGAGCTTACCACAGGGCTTGATACAAAAGCGAGAAGGGGTGTTTGGAAAAGCCTGCAGGAGTTAAAGAAACATGGCCTGACAATATTTCTGTCTTCTCATTTCATGGATGAGGTGGAAATTCTCTGTGACCGGATTGGTATCCTGAAGGATGGCGGATTCGCCTTTGAAGGGACTGTGGAAGAAGCGGTGGCATTAAGTCCCTATGAGAAATTGGAAGATGCGTATTTGTGGTTTACTGGAGAGGAGGAAGAAGACAATGAATAAATTTTTTACAATGTTGAAAACAGAACTGAAGTTATCCTTCCGGGGAATGGACATGGTTATTTTTGCTCTCTGTATGCCGGTAGTGGTTGCTGTAATTTTGGGAGTCATTTATGGAGCAAAAACAGCGGCTCCCGAAGTAAAATATACCTTTTTGGAACAGTCCTTCGGGGCATTATCGACCATTTCGATTTGTGCAGGTGGTGTGATGGGGCTTCCGCTGTTGATTTCCGATTACCGTCAGAAAAAGATATTAAAAAGATATAAAGTTACGCCTACAAGTCCAGCATTTCTGCTCACAGTGTGGGTGACGATTTATGCAATCTACTCGTTGCTGTCCTTGTGCCTTGTTTTTGGAGTTTTGTCCATATTTTTTGGATGCAGGTTCAACGGATCGATAGGAATTTTCTTGTTCATGTATCTTCTGGTGATGTTTTCGATGTTCAGCATCGGACTTATGGTAGGAGGTGTTGCGCCTGATACGAAAACGGCCAGTGTGGCTGCCAGCCTCCTGTATTTTCCGATGCTCATTTTTTCAGGGGCAACCTTACCTTATGAAGTGATGCCGTCTGCATTGCAGAAAATTGCAGATGTTTTGCCTTTGACACAGGGGATTAAGTTGCTGAAAGCAACTTCGCTGGGCCTGCCGTTAGAATCAGTCTGGTTTCCAATTGTCATCATGGCGGTGGTCACAGTGGTCTGTGGAGGTATTGCCATTCGTTTCTTTAAATGGGAATAGATGCGGAATTTCTAGTTGACTTTATGCCAACGATGATTTATAGTGTCACCTACTAAAGTACGGGAGTCGCTTGACTCTCGTATAATGTGAAGGTTTATAATGAAGAACGGGAGGTGGTTTCTTTGTTGAAAATAGGAGAATTTTCTGTCCTGTCTCAAATTAGTATCTATATGTTGAGGCATTATGATGAGATTGGTCTGTTGATTCCAGAGCAGGTAGATGAGTTTACGGGGTACAGATATTATAGTGAAAGGCAGTTACCAATTGCGGGAAAGATACAGGCATTGAAAAGCATGGGCTTGAGTCTGAATTTGATTAAGGAGATATTGACAAAATACTCGGACAACACAGGGTTAAAAAACTATCTTGAGCTTCAGGCCATAGAGCAGAAAGAGAAGATAGAGCATATGCGGAAAAAATTGAATCTGCTTGAAACGACGATAGCCAATTTGGATCGTGATTCGGATATTCCTTTGTATAGTGTTGCACTCAAAAAAATCCCTGCTCATTATGTAATCAGTGTGAGAGGAATTATCGAAACACCAGACAAGGAAGCGGAGCTTTGGGAAAGATTGGCGCAGGAAAGAAAAAAACAAAAAATACAATTTACGAATCCAGCGTGGAATATTGCAGTTTTCCATGATGAGGGATTTCAGGATAGAAATTTAGATGTAGAAATTCAGCAGGCGGTCATTGGAAAATGCCGTGATTCAGATATTATGAAGTACAAAAAGGTGGAAGAAATTACTGTTGCAACACTTACATTTAAAGGAAGATATGCGTTATTGCCACAGGCAAATGAGGAAATCATACGTTGGATTGGAGATAACTGCTATAAATTGAATGGAAATCATTTTAATATATACCATATATCGCCTGAAATGGAGCAGTTAGAAGATGAGATGGTTACAGAAGTATGTTTTCCAGTTAGTCCAATTTGATGTTGCTTGCAATTGTCTTACCAGAACTTTTGCGAATATGCTCTTGACTCTCAGACTATGCGAGGGCTTATAGTGAAGGTCGCAAAGGAGGTTGGAGAATGAAACGATTGGAATTACCGCATCGAATGGCTGACTATCTATGTCCGGTGAATGGATTATGCGATGTTTACGAATGGAAAACCGGAAAGCGGATACCGGAAGAACTCATTTTTTATGCAAAGGCAGGTTTTCAGATGATTTCTCAGAAACGAGCTGATGCACCTAAAATGATTTTCTTAGGTCAGGGCAGTATTGGAAAACGGGAATATGAATTCTGGAAAGAGATTATCGGATACGAAATAATGTTTGGAGAGGGAAAATGTTTCCGAACAACCTGGAAGGAAATATGTGCATTATTGGATAGAGAGATACCAACGATACTTTTTGGCCTTGATATGTTTTACCTGCCGTATCAACAGAAATTTTATCAGAAACAGCATATACCAGGACACGTAGTCTTGATGGTTGGATATGATGATGAAAATGCGTATATCCACGACAACTCCAAAGAAGGGGTTCAGCCAGTTCCCCTTTCAAATCTTGAACAGGCATGGGCAAAGAGCTATATTGGCATCTGCAAGAAAAATACATATTTTGGGATTAACATGAAATCGCCGGAAACAGACATTTCGCAGATCATACAAAAGGGAATGGCAACAAATGCAGAAATGTACTTACATTCAGCCTTGAGTTTTGTTGGACAAAAAGGGTTGGATAAATTTATGAAAGAGTTCCCGAAGTGGAAGGATGTGTTTGCACAGGAGGCGCTTTGTAAAATATATCTCCACTTTATCGAGTACACAGGGAGTGTGTTGCCGGAATTACCGTATGAAATTAGTGGCAGTCGATCCGGAATTATAAATCCTCACCGGGCGTCAAGAGATAAATTAGCGCAGGCGTTGCTAAAATATCAGGGTTCTTTTGGAGTGCCGGGATGGGAGGATGCCGCCTATTGTTTTGAGTGCAGTGGGCAAATTATACAGACAATTGTCGGGGGGTTCATAGAAGATGTAGGGAATATGTCCTTTGGGAATTCAGAAAAATATATTCCTTTTTTCCAGGAACTGAGAGAGTATGAGGAATGTGCTTTTCATATCATGCTACGGGATTAAGTGGCAGATAAAATAGAAACAGCAAGTTTGCTCTTATAACTTTAGTGGCACAGCGAGGTGAGTATGTGGGAAAGCTGATTGTACTTTCGTTGGATGAATCAGAAAAAATTATATATGACAAAATAATGAAAATCGTAGGAGAATCAGATATTTGTGTGGATAAAACATTATTAAAAGAGCAGGAACCAATGCGAATCGGCGAATTATATATTCAGTCGGAACAGCATAAAGTTTTGAAACGAGATCAGGAAGTGAGACTGACAAATATTGAGTTCCGAATTCTGTATGTACTGGCTCTTCATCAAGGTAGCATTCTTTCTAAAGAACAAATTTATAACTTCGTCTGGAATGGGGAGTATCTCCGGGATGACAGCAACATCACTTCCCATATCCGCCGCCTTCGAAAGAAAATTGAAGATGACCCTAGCCGGCCTGAGTATATCCAGACCGTACGAGGGGTTGGTTATCGAATGAATATGGTAAAAAAGGAATAGGCAGTGTTCTGAAGCGTAACGTTTGGAATGCTGCCTATTCCTTTTTTAGGAACGAGTAGGGTTTGGTATGGTGTAATATCTGCGGATATATTAATAATAATTAGCAGACTGGAGGAATGGAATATGCAGAACAAAGTATGGGAACAGGTTGGATATTTTTTGAATAAGCTCCGTTGTGAAAATGTGACGAGGGACACCGCAGTTGAGGTGCCGGGATATAGAGATACACAGCAGGAATTGGAGGAGATACGTGAAACGTGTGAGGAGATAGTTCGTAGTCTTCCTGAAGATCAGTGGCAAACGCTGTTGGAGTGGATGGCAAAGCTGGAAGATATGAATTCTATGGAGGGGCAGAAGGCATACTGCCAAGGATATGTAGACTGCATCCTTCTATTAAGCGGTCTGGGACTTTTCCGGCAGGAGATATCTCCAGAGGAATTGATGAAACAGATACAGTGACGAAAAGGCTCATTTTTGCAGGAGGATTCCGGTGCAGGGATGAGCCTTTAAAATTACAGGAAAAACGTGATGTAAACACCGCCTGAATACCGCCTTTATCTGTTACTCTGAATCTGAAGGCATTTCACTCTCAGACAGCAACGCTTCTGTGGTGGCAAGGATGACACGGAGTTGCCCTTCATCACAGCGAGTAAGTAGACGCTTAATCTGCTGATATGTAGTATTGGTCAGATTCTCGTTTGGATAGATAACAGTATCTGCTGACAGGTTGAAGTAGCGGATTACTTTTTCGAAGACATCGTAGCTCGGATTGTTCCGGAAGCGCTCCAGGTCTTTGAGATATGGTAAAGAAATATCCAGTATTTCAGCTAATTCTGCTTGTGTGAGTTTCTTATCCATTCGTGCATTTTTCAGCACGATGCCGAACTGTCTTGGATGAATAGCCATGATATCACCTCCTGTAAGTATGTTAGTGCCATACCTTTGAAAAGTAAAAATGGATATACAATACTTTTTTAGAATGGTACAACCATACTTACTGGAAGAATGGAGATGTTTTTGATGGATAGAGGAGTGGATTTACGGTTAAAAAAATTCAGGCAGTATCCGTAGAGAACTGCACCATCAATAGTATGGCAGAGCCATACTTCCACAAAATTATTATCTCACATAGGGAAAAGGCGTGAACGCAGTGTTGTCTGCAGGAACGCCTTTTCCCTATTTTGTATTTCAGGGAGTATGGGACATGGGAAAGGAGTGAGGAAGAAATGGGACCATAGAAATAATAGTCAGATATATGAATACATGAGATAGAGTGTCATTGGAAGAGATTGGATGGTAGAAAATACAGACTGTTATGAAAGGAACATAAGAATGATAGAAACGGATTTATTTGATTTTGCCTATGTGCCGGACTGGTACGGACAATTGGACGAGTTGTCGAAACTGGCTCTGCCGGAGCCATGGCGGTTCAAGAAGCCAATTTATAAGACGAAAAATGAGGATACCCCCATACTGGAGCGGTACATACATATTGTTTTCCGAAAGCAGAGCATTGATTTTAATTCAGAAAGGGATGCCAGGAAAGCGGCAGGTTATTTTCATGTGGAAAATGAGTGTGCCTGTTTTCATACAGGATTATACACATCCCGATACAAAGGGATTTATGCCTGCTTTGATCGGAACCATAAAAAGACTTCGATGAAAGATTGGTACTTCAGGGGATTCTGCGATGAACTGTCACCGTTTCTGAAATATGTGCAGCCATTGCCGCAGATGCCCTCCTACTATATGGCGCAGAACGGCGCAGGTTTTCAACCAGGCTGGCCTATTAGGGTCAACGTGGAACACATATTGGGAGACACAGAAAATCTGGAGCGTATTCCAGCGAAAATCCGTAAAGCCAGGAATCTGCCACTTTTATTTGAAACGGCAGTGGAACTTGGCAGGAGAAAGACAGTAGTTGAGCCGGGGCTTATAGTGCCGCAAGGGTATCAGGGAAAGATGCAGTATCTTCTCCCGATATATCTGACGAATGAGAAAAAGCCTGATCTTGCTCTGACACTGACAGTTATGGAAGGATATTATCTGGGTAATACATGCCTGACACTGGAAATGGCTTATTTGAATGCCAGAGTAATATCAAGGCCGATAGCTCCCTGGCTGACAGAACTTGTAAAATAAAAGGAATCAAGATGATTCATATACTCCCTACCCCTGAATGCCGGATAGCAGCCAAGAAAGGAGTGTATGTGATATGCAAAGAAAGAAGGAGGTACAGGCCAATGGACTAGAGAAGAAAAGGAGATCCATTCTATGTCCAAAATGCGGACACAGGCTATTGGATGCATCTGTAAATACAAAAGCACAGTTGGTTACCCCGACAAAGAACTGTAATCCCGATTTCGTGATAAAGTGCAGGCATTGCAGTTCAGAAATCGGGGTAATTAAAACTGAATAGAGGAAATCTGATTCGCTCCAAATGTTTACGCAGGGAGCTGACCGAGGCGCTACGGTAATACGGCAAGTCCCATAAGGAATGTATATGGGATAGGGAAACGGATAGCTAAATCGGGACAAGGATCATTCGTTTGTTTGAGCATGATGCACGAGGGGGAGATTTCATTCCTTAGTTATCGGTTAAACCCTCACGATACCATCTGAAAGATGATGGAGACGACATTGAGCCTGGCAAGCGGCACTTTTGTGCTGCTTGTCAGGCTCTTTTTTTATTTTAGCGGCTAAGGTGCCGCCTGCCGGGCTCCGAAAGGAGAACGGCAAATTGAAAATCAATTACACATTTGCAAATGGTGAGACCTCTGACGTAGAGGTCAAAGAAGAAATCGGAAACTTGATTCTGGATTCCAGACGGGAGGAAAGCAATCAGGATCGGAAGGAGCGGTACCATTGCTATTCCCTGGATGCGGCGGAATATGAAGGCGAGGATTATGCGGACGGCAGTACTCCGGAGACGGAACTTTTTCTGCAGCTTGAAAACCAGCGGATCAAAAAGGCGTTCGAGCAGCTCTCAGAGGTACAGCGGCGCAGGCTGCTGATGCTGGCCGAAGGGGTATCCCTCCGGGAGATCGCCCGCCGGGAGGGCAAGGACATCAAGTCCATCCGGGAATCCATCGAATGGGCCAGAAAAAAGTTTTTGAAATATTTCTGAGATACCCCCTCAAAACAGCCTTCAAATCTCCGTATGTTGAAGGACATCCCGATACCGTCCTTCAGAAAGCAGAGGTGATGAGATGAAACACACATTACAGATCCGTGTTTCAAAAAAGCCTGTGAACAGCGGTGCGGTCAGTGTGCGGAATGTCTCTGTGCGGGAGCGGTTCATGCGTTTCCTGCTGGGGGACAAGGTCCGGCTGACGGTCATTGTTCCGGGCAGTTCCGTGGAGGAACTCTCGATCCGGGAGGTTGCGGAAGGGGGGCTGGCGCATGAGTAAGATAAAACTTCTTTTGGAAGTGGTATCCGATCTCCGTTCCTTGGCAAACAGCCTGCAGGCGGTGGCGGACGCTGTCGCACAGGGCGGGCAGGAACAGCCGGACCAAACCACGGAGGAAAAGCCGGCTCAGAAACCGGAAAAGAAAACTGTCGCAAAGAAAGAGGAGTTGCCTACAGAGAAGGCAGGGCAGCAATCAAAACCGTTGACGCTGGAACAGGTGCGTGCGGCTCTGGCGGAGAAGTCCCGCGCCGGACACACATCGGAAGTAAAGGCGCTCCTGATCAAGCATGGTGCCGATAAGCTGTCGGACATTGACCCGGCGGAGTACCCGGCGCTCCTTGCGGAAGCGGAGGTGCTGTGATGGGAAAACAGAAGGTGAATTGTGCCGCAGGCACAAGAGAAGCTGGTCTGGGCCACGCATTGCTTTCCGCCTCCTCCAGCCACCGGTGGCTGAACTGCCCGCCTTCCGCAAGGCTTTGCGAGAAGTATGAAGATACGGGCAGCGAATATGCCCAGGAAGGGACGGACGCCCACAGCCTGTGTGAATACAAGCTAAAACAGGCGCTTGGCATGGATGCCGCTGACCCCACGGAGAACCTTTCCTTTTATAACGAGGAAATGGAACAGTGTGCCTTGGACTATGCAGCCTATGTGCTGGAACTGGTGGAGGACGCAAAGAAAACCTGCAAAGACCCAGTGGTGCTGATTGAGCAGCGGCTGGACTTTTCCCGTTTCGTCAAAGACGGCTTCGGTACCGGCGACTGCGTCATCATTGCAGACGGTACTCTCGATATTGTGGATTACAAGCATGGGAAAGGCGTGGAGGTGTCTGCGGTAGAAAATCCCCAGATGATGCTGTATGCCCTGGGCGCTCTGGAATTGTTTGACGGCATCTATGACATTGATACCGTCCGCATGACCATCTTCCAGCCACGCCGGGATAACGTGAGTGTCTGTGTCATGGCAAAGGATGATCTTTTGCAGTGGGCCTGCAATGACCTGACCTATAAGGCGAAACTGGCCTATGAGGGCGGCGGGGAGTTTGCCTGCGGGGACTGGTGCCGGTTCTGCAAGGCGAAGGCGGTCTGCCGGAAGAGGGCGGAGTACAACCTGGAACTGGCGAAATATGATTTTGAGATGCCCGACACACTGGAAGATGCGGAGATCGCCGCCATCCTGGACAAGGTGGATGAACTGGCTGTCTGGGCTGCGGATGTGAAGGAATACGCGCTCCGGCAGGCACTCAGCGGGACGGAGTATCCTGGCTATAAAGTGGTGGAGGGACGTTCCAACCGCCGGTACATCAGCGAGGAAGCGGTGGCCGACGCCGTTTCCCAGGCGGGGTATGATCCCTATGCCAAAAAGGTGCTGGGTCTTACGGAGATGCAGAAGCTCCTGGGCAAAAAGAAGTTTGACGAGCTGCTGGGCGGCCTGATCGAAAAGCCCCAGGGCAAGCCCGTCCTTGTGCCATTGTCTGATAAGCGGCAGCCTATGAATACGGCACAGAATGATTTTAAAGATTGAGGAGGAAATCAGAATGTCAAATAAAGTCAAGAACCCGATGAAAGTGATCACCGGCCCCAATACCAGATGGAGCTACTGCAACGTGTGGCAGCCCAAGTCCATCAACGGCGGCACGCCCAAGTACAGCGTCAGCCTGATCATCCCCAAGTCGGATACGGTCACCATCAACAAGATCAAAGCGGCTATCGAGGCTGCCTACAAGGAGGGCGAGGCCAAGCTGAAGGGCAACGGCCGGAGCGTCCCCGCACTTTCCGTCTTAAAGACGCCGCTCCGTGACGGGGATGCGGAACGCCCGGACGATGAAGCCTACGCAAACGCCTATTTCGTCAATGCCAACAGCGCCACGGCTCCGGGCATTGTGGATGCGGACCGCCAGCCGATCCTGGATACTTCCGAGGTTTACAGCGGTGTGTACGGCAGGGCGAGCATCAACTTTTATGCGTTCAATTCCAATGGCAATAAGGGGATTGCCTGTGGCTTGAATAACCTGCAGAAGATCCGTGACGGTGAGCCGCTGGGCGGCAAGTCCCGCCCGGAGGATGACTTTGCGGATGAGGACGAGGATTTCCTCTCCTGACACAGAAAACCGCTGGAACCGGGTGGCGGGGGTATCAGCCCCTGCTGCCCCTTTGGCGGTTGAAGGGAGATGATGAAAAGAAATGAGGACATTGTCCATAGATATTGAGTCATATTCGGATGTGGATCTCTCCAAATGCGGCGTGTATAAATATGCCTCCTCCCCTGCCTTTGAAATCCTGCTGTTCGGCTATGCAGTGGACGGCGGAGATGTGCAGGTGGTCGATCTGGCCTGCGGGGAACAGATCCCGGATGAGATCATCTCTGCCCTGTCGGACACTTCCGTGACTAAGTGGGCGTTTAACGCCATGTTTGAGCGGGTGTGCTTGTCAAACTTTCTGGGGGAATGTCTGGAGCCGGAAGGCTGGCACTGTACGATGGTGTGGTCTGCCACGCTGGGACTTCCCCTTTCTCTGGAAACTGCGGGGGCAGCGTTGGGCTTGGAGAAACAGAAGCTGACCGAAGGCAAAGACTTGATCCGGTATTTTTGTGTCCCCTGCAAGCCGACCAAAGCAAACGGCGGCAGGACACGGAACCTGCCGGAGCATAACCCAGGGAAATGGGAACGGTTCAAGGCATATAACCTCCGGGATGTGGAGACGGAAATGCAGATACAAAAACGGCTCTCCAATTTTCCGGTGCCGGATGCCATCTGGGAGGAATACCATCTCGACCAGGAGATCAATGACCGTGGTATTGGCGTGGATATGGAACTGGTCCGGCAGGCCATTGCGATAGATGTCCGCTCCCGTGAACGGCTGACCGCCGCTATGCAAAAACTGACGGAACTGGAAAACCCCAATTCCGTACAGCAGATGAAACAGTGGCTGGCAGACCACGGATTGGAAACGGACACCCTGGGAAAGAAAGCGGTGGCGGAGCTGGTTAAGACAGCGCCGGAGCCGCTGCGGGAGGTTCTCTCACTCCGGCAGCAGCTCGCCAAGAGCAGCGTGAAGAAATACACGGCGATGGAGAACGCAGTTTGCGCAGACAGCCGGGCGCATGGAATGTTCCAGTTTTACGGGGCCAACCGCACCGGCCGGTTCTCTGGCCGTCTGATCCAGTTACAAAATCTATATAAGAATACCATGCCAGATCTGGCACAGGCGCGGGCTCTGGTGCAGAGAGGTAATTACGAAGCCCTTTCCATGCTTTATGAAGATATCTCGGATACTCTTTCCCAGCTTATCCGCACGGCATTTGTGCCGCAGGATGGCAGGAAGTTCATTGTAGCGGACTTTTCCGCAATCGAGGCCAGAGTAATTGCCTGGTTTGCCGGGGAGCGGTGGCGTCTCAAGGTTTTTGAGGATGGGGGCGATATTTACTGTGCATCCGCAAGCCAGATGTTCCATGTGCCGGTGGAGAAACATGGCGTCAATGGACATCTGCGGCAGAAAGGAAAAATCGCCGAATTGGCTCTTGGCTACGGCGGGTCCGTAGGTGCGTTGAAATCTATGGGTGCGCTGGAGATGGGGCTTGCCGAGGAGGAACTGCAGCCCCTGGTAGATGCGTGGCGTGGTTCCAATCCCATGATCACGCAGTTCTGGTGGGATGTAGACCGGGCAGTGAAGGACTGTATCAAGCAGAGAGTCCCCACGGAGACACACGGCCTCCGCTTTGATTACCGGAGCGCCATGCTCTTTATCACCCTTCCTTCCGGCCGGCGGCTGGCCTATGTGAAGCCGAGGATCGGCGAGAACCAGTTTGGCGGGGAGTCCGTGACCTACATGGGCGTGGGTAACACGAAGAAATGGGAACGGCTGGAGAGTTATGGCCCCAAGTTTGTAGAGAACATCGTCCAGGGTACCGCCCGCGATATTCTCTGCTATGCCATGCAGACATTAAAAAACTGCGCCATTGTCGCCCATGTGCATGACGAGATCATCATTGAGGCCGACCGGCGGATGTCCGTGGAGGCGGTGTGCGAACAGATGGGCAGGACGCCGCCCTGGGCGAAAGGGCTGAAACTGCGGGCGGACGGATACGAATGCGAGTTTTATCAGAAGGATTAGAAGGAGGTGCAGCCTATGGGTATCAACAAATATAACAGCGAGGGTTACTATGACCCGACGGTCTATGAAGCCCTTTCCAATATTGAAAAAGAGGAGAAAGCGGCAAGGCGTGTATACCGGCCGCTGGTCTATATATGCTCTCCCTACGCTGGCGATGTGGAGCGGAATGTGAACATGGCAAGGACATACAGCCGCTTTGCGGTGCGGAATACCTGTATTCCCATTACCCCTCACCTGCTTTATCCGCAGTTCATGGATGATGACAGCCCGGCAGAGCGGGAACTTGCCCTGTTCATGGGTATGGTGCTGCTCACGAAATGCGAACAGGTGTGGGTGTTCGGCAGCGTCATATCATCGGGGATGCGGGCAGAGATTGCGAAAGCGGAAAAGAAAAGTATTCCAGTGAGGTATTTTACGGAGGAATTGGAGGAGGTGGTCAATATATGAGGCATGGGAGCCTGCGTGGTGACTGGATAGAATTTACCTATGATCAGTTTAATGAAGTGTGCCGAGTAATCGAGCAGATTGACTATCTGGAGGCAATCCGTTATTTAAGAGAGCCTGCAATCCGTATCCTCAACCTGCAGATTATGGATAATTCCAAAGGGGAAATTATCCATTATGAGATTATCAGCAGCCAGGATGTAGACGCTAATTTTACGGGTGGTGCTGTCTTTACGAATGGTCTGAAAACTTCCTGTTTTATGGTGGATGGAAGTAGTGCCTACGAAGTGTTCCAGTGTATTCAATGGTTTAACGAAAACAATGAGGTATGTGGGTATACCTGGCAGACGGAATATGGTTCTGAACTGACACGGGAATATGTGGAAGATTCTGAACTTCATTTTCTGGTGGCATTTCTTGCGATTCAGCATCTGATGCTGCATTGCAAAGAACTTCTATCCTACCGTGTAGAGGAATGCATCATCCATCGTGCTGGAAAACGTCGGCAGGGGAAAAAGCGAGAGTATAGGCCTCCCGAAAAGGTGCGTATTTATACCATCTCCAAGGCAGGAACCCCTGAGTCTAAAAATGGAAATAAATGCAAAAAGGTACATATATGGCATTGTGACGCATGGGGCGTGAGGGGACACTACCGGTATCTTAAATCCGGTAAGGTTTCCTATGTAAAACCCTATGTTAAGGGAAGAAAGAAAGATGCCTATAGTGGTAGGGAATATGTTTTGTTTAAGGAGGACAAGGAAACATGAATATGACTTTTTATCGGTCAAATGGGCGGGGAAATGCAAAAAACTGTATTTACCCGAAGAAATGTGTGGTAGATAACGAAGATGACTGCCTGGAGGTAATGGCCTTTGACCACGTCTGTGGGAAATTTGCGGATTTCCGCAGGAGCGGAGAGAATTTCCTTTCCTCCGATGTGGAAGTCATGGACTGCGACAATGACCATTCCGATGATCCGGCAGATTGGATTTACCCGAGCAATTTGGAACGTTTAATCGGGAAGGATGTGGCTTTTTTCGCTGTACCGAGCCGCAACAATGGAAAGCCAAAGGATGGAAAATCCGCACGGCCCAGGTTCCATGTGTACTTCCCCCACGATCCGATCACTGACAGTGAGACCTGCGCGGCACTGAAACGGGCAATCCAGCAGAAATTCCCTTTTTTCGACTCCCATGCTTTGGATGCTGCCCGGTTCATCTTTGGCAACCCTACAGAGGAAATATTGTGGCATGAAGGCGAGATCACAATCGACTGTATTGTGAAATCCCAGGAGAAAGGCATCCCCCAGGGGCGGCGCAATTCCACCATGTCTCATTTTGCGGGGCGTGTAGTGAAACGGTATGGAGCAACCGAGAAAGCGTATCAAATTTTTATGGAGGAGGCGGATAAGTGTGACCCGCCACTTCCGGGTGAGGAGCTTGCCGCCATCTGGCAGAGTGCCTGTCGGTTTGCCGAGAAGGTGCAGAGCCAGGAAGGATATGTGTCTCCGGAGGATTATAACGATGAATTCTACCGGGAGTCATTAAAGCCTGCAGATTACTCTGACATCGGACAAGCCAAGGTGCTGGCGAAAGAGTATGGGGTGGAATTGCGCTATACGGCAGCTACCGATTATATCCGTTTCTGCGGCGAGTATTGGATTGAATCCAAGCAGCAGGCGGTCGGGGCCGCAGAGGAATTTCTGGATCTGCAGCTTGCGGACGCAAAGGATGACGTCCGCTGGGCAAAACAGGCTCTTCTGGATGTGGGCGTTGCGGAAGATGATATCATGTCCGGCGGCAAGGCGCTGGAAAAGAAAATCAGCGGCGGCCAGACGGAGGCCTATCTTTCCTATTTATCCGCATTGGCATATCAGGCGTTTGTCATGAAGCGGCGGGATATGAAATATGTGGTGTCTGCCCTGCAGGCGGCAAAGCCTATGCTGGAGATCAGCGTGTCTGACCTGGACCGGGACGGATTCCTTTTGAACACACCGGATGGGACCTATTATCTGCCGGACGGGCTGGAAGGGCGGCGTGACCACAGCCCGGAGGACTACATCACAAAGATTACAGCGGCAGGACCCGGTGACCGGGGAAAGGATTTGTGGCTGGATGCGCTGGATACGATTTTTTGTCAGAATCAGGAACTGATCGATTATGTACAGCAGATTGTGGGCATGGCGGCAGTCGGCAGGGTGTATCTGGAGTCACTGATCATTGCCTATGGAGAAGGGCGGAACGGCAAGTCCACCTTCTGGAACGCAGTCGCCCGTGTGCTTGGAACCTACAGTGGAAATATGTCTGCCGATACCCTGACAGTGGGCTGCAAGAGGAACGTGAAACCGGAGCTCGCCGAGGTCAAAGGCAAGCGGCTGATCATTGCGGCCGAGTTGGAGGAAGGAATGCGGCTGAATACTTCTGTGGTAAAGCAGATGTGTTCTACAGACGAGATTTTTGCGGAGAAGAAGTATAAAGACCCGTTTTCCTTTACGCCGAGCCATACACTGGTGCTGTATACTAACCACCTGCCGAGGGTGGGCGCCAATGATCCGGGGACGTGGCGGAGGCTGATCGTGATCCCCTTCAACGCCAAAATCGAGGGCAGCGGCGATATAAAGAATTATGCGGATTACCTTGTGTCAGAAGCTGCGCCTTCGATCATGGCTTGGATTATTGAGGGGGCGAAGAAGGCGATCAGCCGGAATTTCCATATCCCCGCGCCTGCCTGCGTGGAGGCTGCCATCAAATCCTACCGGGAGGACAATGACTGGCTGGGGAATTTCCTGGGCGAGTGTTGTGAGGTGGATAAGGCTTACCGGGAAAAGTCGGGCGAATTGTATCAGGAATACCGCAGTTATTGTATGCGGACGGGTGAATATGCCAGAAGTACAGCGGATTTTTATAATGCGCTGGAACTGGCAGGATTTATGCGCCAGAAGACAAAAACGGGTAATTTTATCCGCGGCCTGCGGATTATAGAAGACTTCTGACGGGGCATTTTGCCATAAGGGTGGAGGTCGGTGGAAGTCTTGGTATAAAACCCCCTTTAGGGCAGTTTTTCAGAAAAAATCACTTATAGGAGAGTTTTAGGTACAACCTCCACCGACCTCCACCCTGGTTACCTGGAATGCCGGGAATACAAGGAATCGGAGGTGTTTTCGTGAAAGAAAAAATCATAGAGCAGAAATTCCGGGCAGCAGTCAGGACTGCCGGCGGTGTGGCAGTCAAGTTTGTGTCGCCCAGTTTGGATGGGATGCCGGACCGGTTGGCGCTTCTCCCTGGTGGAAGGATGGCATTTGTGGAGGTCAAGGCCCCCGGAAAGAAGCCTCGCCCACTCCAGGAGGCAAGGCACCGGATGTTGCGGCGGTTGGGCTTTAAGGTGTATGTGCTGGATGATGAGGGGCGGATCGGAGGGATTATTGATGAAATACAGTCCACATGAGTATCAAAAATATGCCACGGAGTATATTGAGACACATCCCGTTGCGGCGGTGTTTCTATCGATGGGGCTTGGCAAGACGAGCATTACCCTGACCGCTTTGAACGACCTGCTGTTCGACCGCTTTGAGATCCACAAAGCCATCGTCATTGCGCCCCTCCGTGTGGCACGGGATACCTGGCCGGCAGAGATTGAAAAGTGGGACCACCTGGGCAGCCTGATCTATTCCGTGGCTGTGGGAACAGAGGCGGAGCGGCTGGCGGCGCTGAGACGGCAGGCCGACATTTACATCATCAACCGGGAGAATGTGCAGTGGCTGGTAGAGGCAAGCGGTATCCCCTTTGATTACGACATGGTGGTGGTCGATGAGTTATCCTCTTTCAAGAATCACCAGTCCAAGCGGTTCCGTGCCATGATGAAGGTACGGCCAAAGGTGGGACGGATCGTGGGGCTGACCGGGACGCCCAGCAGCAACGGGCTGATGGATCTGTGGGCTGAGTTCAAGCTGCTGGATATGGGACAGCGGCTGGGGAGGTTCATCGGCCAGTATCGTACCCGGTTTTTCCTGCCGGACAAGCGCAATGGGCAGGTGGTGTTTTCCTACAAGCCCCTTCCAGGGGCGGAGGAACAGATCTACCGGCTGATTTCCGACATCACGATTTCCATGAAATCCACAGATTACCTGCGGATGCCACAGTTCGTTTCCTCCGGCTATGAGGTGTATCTCTCTGAGGAGGAAGCGCAACGGTATGTTTCCTTCAAGCGGGATCTGCTGCTGCAGCTCCCGGACGGGGAAATCACCGCCGCCAATGCTGCGGCTCTTTCCGGGAAGCTCTCCCAGATGGCAAACGGTGCAGTATACACGGATGAAGGAGAGACCATTGCCATTCATGACCGGAAACTGGATGCCCTGGAGGACATCATCGAGAGTATGGGAGGGAAACCGCTCCTGGTGGCTTACTGGTTCCGGCACGACCTGGAACGGATCAGGTCGCGGCTCCATAAGCTGAAGATCCCGTTTTCCAGGCTGGATTCTTCGGAAAGCATCCGCAGATGGAATGCCGGGGAACTTCCGGTGGCCCTGATCCACCCGGCATCGGCGGGACACGGGCTGAACCTTCAAAGCGGGGGTTCCGCCCTTGTATGGTTTGGACTGACCTGGTCCCTGGAACTTTACCAGCAGACCAACGCCCGTCTCTGGCGGCAGGGCCAGCAGTCCGATACCGTGGTGGTGCAGCATATCATCACGAAAGGTACGATTGACGAGCGGATCATGAAAGCCCTGTCGGAAAAGGACACCACACAGGCTGCGTTGATCGAAGCCGTAAAAGCTGATTTGAAAATCTGAGCCAAGCTATGAAAACAAGAGCCAATCAAAGACAATCTGTGAAAATCCGGGGGGAAATAAAAAATCTTTGATTGGAGGTGCCGTGTATGAGCATTATCTGGAAGTATCTTGATAAACGGTCGGCTGCTGTGGACGCATTGAAGGATTACGGCAGCATGAAATTTATTATCGGCCACACGGATGAAGAGGTTAAAAGCGCCTACGAGAAAATGGGCGGTGTCAGCAGCCCGCAGCTTGACGGGATGCCCCGCAGCCACAATCCGCAGGCTTCAGAGGACAGGATCATTAAGGGCATTGATGAGATCGATGTTTTAAAGGAGCGTTACCGGCAGGCGGTGGAATACATGGCATGGTTCGTCCCAGCCTGGGAAGAACTGACAGAGGACGAACGGTATGTGCTGGAAGCGTTCTATGGTGAGGACAACCAGTACGGAAGTAATGCCGCTGACGATGTGGCGGACTATTTCCAGATTGAACGGGCTTCCGCATACCGCAGAAAGAACCGGGCGCTGGAGCGTCTGACCATCCTCCTGTTTGGAAAAGCCTGATGTCCACTTTGTGAGATGAAGTTCCCAATTGGACATGGTACGATAGTAACATCGAAAACTGCATAAAGACAGCCAGCCTCATGGGAGAAATCCTGTGGGGCTTTCTTTATGCCCGGAGGAGGTGAGCCGATGCCAAGGAAACCAAAGCGGCCGTGTTCCTACCCCGGCTGTCCCAAGCTGACGGATGGCAGGTTCTGTGAGGAACATCAAAAGCTGGAGAATCAACGGTACGAAAAGTATGACCGGGACCCGGCAGCCAAGCGCAGGTACGGACGGGCATGGAAACGCATCCGTGACCGGTACATGAATGCACACCCGCTTTGTGAGCGGTGCCAACGGGAAGGCAGGCTCGTCAAGGCAGAGCAGGTGCATCATATTAAGCCTCTTGCAGAGGGCGGCGATCACAGTGAATCGAATCTGATGTCCTTATGTTCTTCCTGTCATGCGAAAATCCATGCGGAACGTGGGGACCGCTGGCACAATCACTAAAGACCCAGGGGCGGTCAAAATCTCTACAGCTCTGTCCCGTGGGAACGGGCGCGGGGGCTCGCGTGCGAAAAAGGCGAAATCAAAAGGGTAATAAAGGGTGGCCGGCTGCGGCTGCTTTACTTTTCGAGGAAAGGGGTGAGAAAATGCCGACAAAATCCAACAACACAGGCGGGCGCGGCGGTGCGAGACCTGGTGCGGGAAGAAAAAAGTCTGCGGTCAAGGAGAAAGCCGAGAACGGCAATCCGGGCGGACGCAGATTAGAAGTGCTGGATATTCCCGAAGTCGAGGGTGTCGATATGCCAAAGCCCCATGAGTTTTTATCCGCCGAGCAGCGTGACGGGAGTACGCTCCAGGCGGAGGAGATCTACACGGAAACCTGGGAGTGGTTAAAGAAGGTGGGCTGTGCGGCAAAGGTGTCTCCCCAGCTGTTGGAGCGGTACGCCATGTGCAGCGCCCGCTGGATTCAGTGCGAGGAGATGACCAACCGCATGGGCTTCCTCTCCAAGCACCCGACCACCCAGAAGCCGATCCCGTCCCCGTTCATCAACATCGGCATCAATTACATGAACCAGGCGGTGCGGCTCTGGAATGAGATTTTCCAGATTGTGAAAGAAAACTGCAGCACCGACTATGGGGAGGCTTCTCCCCAGGATGATCTGATGGAGCGTCTGCTCCGTGCAAGGAAGGGGTGAAAGGATGACTAAGACAACGACTGAGATGCAGCTTGTGCCTATTACCAAGCTGGTGCCCTATGTGAACAATGCCCGCACCCACTCCCCGGAGCAGATCACGAAGCTCCGCTCGTCTCTGCGGGAGTTTGGCTTTATCAATCCCGTCATCATCGACCGGGATTTTAATGTAATTGCCGGCCATGGTAGAATCCTGGCGGCAAAGGAAGAAGGCATCACGGAGGTTCCCTGTGTGTTTGCCGATCATCTTACCGAGGCTCAGAAGAAAGCCTATATCATTGCGGACAACCGCATGGCGATGGATGCCGGATGGGATGAGGAGCTTCTGCGGGTGGAGATTGAGTCTTTGCAGGGTATGGACTTTGATCCCCTGCTGACCGGTTTTGATGAAAAGGAACTGGCAGACCTGTTTGCGGATGATTCCGGCAGTGAAGCCAGGGATGACGATTTTGACCTGACCGCTGCGCTGGAGAAAGCCTCCTTTGTGGAGCGGGGCGATGTCTGGACAATCGGCCGGCACCGCCTTGTGTGCGGGGACGCCACTTCCTCCGAGGATGTGGCCCTGCTCATGAATGGCAGGAAAGCCAACCTTATCGTGACGGACCCTCCTTATGGCGTCTCCTTCAAAAGTTCCAGCGGCCTGACCATCCAGAACGACTCCATGAAAGATGAGGAGTTTTATAACTTCCTCCTCTCTGCTTTTCAGTGCATGGCGGAGCATCTGGAGAAAGGCGGCGCGGCCTATGTGTTCCATGCGGACACTGAGGGGCTGAACTTCCGGAAAGCGTTCATTGACGCCGGGTTCCATCTGGCCGGTGTGTGTATCTGGGTGAAGAACTCCCTGGTGCTGGGACGGTCAGACTACCAGTGGCAGCATGAGCCTATCCTCTATGGATTCCTACAGAATGGCAAACACCCCTGGTATTCCGACCGTAAGCAGACCACCATCTGGAATTACGACAAACCGAAGCGCAACGCCAACCATCCGACCTCCAAGCCGCTGGATCTGCTGGGCTATCCCATCGGCAACTCCACCCAGGAGAACGCCGTAGTGATCGACACCTTTGGCGGCAGCGGTTCTACCATGATGGCCTGTGAACAGATGAACCGTGTCTGTTGCATGATGGAACTGGATGAGAAGTACGCCTCTGTTATCCTCCGCAGGGCCGTGGAGAACGGCATCCCGCCGGAGGATATTTTTGTGGAAAGAAACGGGGAGCAGATTCTATACTCCAATCTTGTGAAGGAGGTGGAGACATCGTGAACCCTATATATATCCATAGTAGAGAGCCGGACAGAGTCGGAAGAGATACACCAGATCCGCAGACTCTGACTCTCGGCAGCCTCTTTGACGGCTCCGGCGGTTTTCCGTTAGGCGGCTTGCTTTCCGGTATTACTCCGGTGTGGGCATCGGAGATTGAGCCGTTCCCCATCCGGGTGACCACAAAGCGGCTGCCTTTTATGAAGCATTACGGCGATGTCTCCCGGATGGACGGCGCAGAGGTAGAGCCGGTGGACATCATCACCTTCGGCTCGCCCTGCCAGGATATGAGCATTGCCGGGAAAAGAGCCGGGCTTGGCGGCTCACGGAGTAACCTCTTTTATGAGGCAATACGGATTGTAAAAGAAATGAGGTGTGCAACCGATGGAAAATATCCGAGGTATATCGTCTGGGAGAACGTCCCCGGCGCGTTCAGCTCCAACAAGGGCGCGGACTTCCAGTCCGTCCTCGAAGAGGTCTGCTCGGTCAAAGGATACGAAATTCATACTCCTCGACCTGAGAGATGGGCAAACGCCGGGGAGATCGTGGCAGACGATTTCAGTCTCGCATGGCGGGTATTTGATGCGCAGTACTGGGGAGTCCCCCAACGCAGAAAACGCATCTACCTTGTCGCAGATTTTGCAGGCGGGAGTGCCGGAAAAATACTATTTGAGTCCGAAGGCGTGTCTGGGTATACTCCGCAGGGCTTCCGCCCGTGGCAAGGAACTGCCGGAACTTTTGCGGAAGGCGCTGGAGCGTCAGGCTGCGTCTGCTTAAACGACCAGGGCGGCAGCCGCATGGATGTGACGGAGGACGTTGCGGCAACGCTCCGGGCAGAAAACCACGGGCATCCTCCCTGCGTGATGGGGGCAGCCGGTTTCTGTACCGAGCATTCCGCACAGGCCAGGGGCATCGGGTATGAGGAGGAGACCTCGCCTACTCTCCGTACCGGTACGGTGCCGGCGGCGGTTTATGAAAACCATAGCCAGGACACCAGATACACCGGCCCGCTGGAGACAGCCCCTACGGTCATGTCTACCTATGGCACAGGCGGAAACAACCAGCCCTTTGTGGTGGAGACACCCAAGACGCTGAAGATCCGCTCTGGCTGTGAGGGCGGCGGCAAAGGTGCACTGATCCAGGATAACAAATCCGCTACGCTTGGCTGCAACAACGACCAGACGGTATTCGTGCCGTTTGTGAAAGGTACCCGGCCCCACTCTCCCGATGAAGAACCGCAGTGGAAAGCCTCCGATGTGGCGAACACACTGAATACCTGCGATGTGGGCGAGACCCGGTGTAATGAACTGGCGGTCAAAGTATATGGCATCTGCTCTAAAGACAGCAACGCCATGAAATCCGAGAATCCCAAGAGCGGCTTCTACGAAGCGGAAACTTCCAGATGCCTGGATGCGAACGGCGGAAATCCTACCTGCAATCAGGGAGGCATGGCCGTGGTGGCCCTGCAGGGTTCCATGATTGGCAGGGCGGAAAAGAACGGTCCCCAGGGCAGCGGCGTGAATGAGGATGTATCCTTTACGCTGGATGCTGCTGATCGTCACGCCGTAGCCTACTGCATGACCACCGGCACTTACACCCAGATGCTTAAGGAACAGTCCCCGACCTTGATGGCAAGGGACTATAAAGACCCGCCTGTAGTGAACGAGACAGAGCCGGAATACATTGTACGCAGGCTGACGCCCACCGAGTGCGCAAGGCTGCAGGGGTTCCCGGACTGGTGGTGCACCGGGCTTGAAACCGATGAGCCGTCTGAGGAGGAGATCGAGTTCTGGACAGAGGTGTTTGAGATACACCGCTCCGTCATGGGGAAGTCCTCCAGACCCAAGAGCCGGAACCAGATCATCAAGTGGCTGAAAAATCCCCACTCCGACAGCGCAGAATATAAAATGTGGGGCAACGGCGTGGCGCTCCCCAACGTCTATTTCGTGCTTTCCGGCATTGTGTACTACTCACAATTCCCGGAATTTTTGTTGTGACATATTTTGTGCCGGATTCGCTTGCTATTTCCGCTGCTTAGAGTGATTAATGTAGTACCGAAAAACAAGGAGGTACAGAGAATGCGAATTGAATTTCACAGAACAGGCGCGGAAAGGAAGGCGCTGGTAACAGCCATCGGGGAAATCCTGGAGGTCAGGCCGCAGTACAAAGGAATGCCGAGCGCCGCTTACGAAATCGGCTACTTTACAGTAACGAAAGAAGGTACGCTGGAATTTGATGACCGGGCCGACAGCGGGGAGGTGGAAAACCTGCTGGAGCAGCTTGCTGACCGGGGGATCGTTGCAGCACCCGCAGAAATGGCACAGGCATGGCTTAACGCAAGGGCAGAGGAATTATCCAAGGCAAGTGAAAACGAGCCACAGGAGGCGAACGTGGGGCTTACGGTGGAAATCCCGCTTGATAAGGTATCGTTGGGCAATCTTACTAAGCTGCTGGAAGCCAAGGGCAAACTGATACGGAAAGCTTTGGGGATCAGCGAGCTTTCCTTTGAAATCCTGGAGGACCGGGTGGCGTTTCCTTGGTTCGAGGAACTGCCCGATTCCGATGCTGCTAAAGCCTACACCCACTTCATTTCCGCACTCTGCGAGATGAGCAGGAATGCCAAGCGGGTAACAGCGACTGAGAAACCGGTGGAGAATGAGAAATACGCATTCCGCTGTTTTCTGCTGCGGCTGGGATTCATCGGCAGCGAATATAAAGCGGAGCGCAAGATCCTGCTGAAGAATCTGACCGGGTCCTCGGCTTTCAAGGATGGGGGTGTGAACCATGAAGTTTCCAAGTAGAGAGATTGTGGAAAGCATCCGCCGGGAATATCCCGCCGGCACCCGTGTGGAATTGGTGCAGATGGATGATGTGCAGGCTCCGCCTGCCGGTACAAAAGGCACCGTCAAAGGTGTGGATGACACCGGTTCCCTCCTTATGCGCTGGGATAATGGCAGTGGCCTGAACGTGGTCTATGGGGAGGATATTGTCCGGAAAATTCCTGTGGTCAAAACAGTTTGTTATGGCAGAACCAAAGAATGGTACAGCCGTGCGGAGGCAGAGCAGTTTTTCTTTCACGCAATGATGAACTCCGAAGGCAGTGAGCAAAATCGGTACATGAAAATATATACGGAATTGAAATTGGGGAAAGCATTCTGTACGGATGAGGAGGAATGAGCAATGGAACAGGATATTTTGGAGCAGCTCTATTTTGGCAGGATTGTGCCATGGGAGAACCGGAATGATAAGACTCCTGAGATGGAACAATGCAGTGAGCAGGTTTATCGGGATACAGAGCATTTGACACAGCTACTGGATGAGGACGGGAAAAAGATCCTTGAGCGGCTCATGGATAACCGTTCTGAACTGGAAAGCCATCAGATCCTGGAGGGCTTTAAGGATGGGTTCCGGCTGGGGGTTCAGCTTACGGCAGCAGGTTTTGGAAATAAAAATAAGCTGTAAAACACACAAATTCTGCCCGGAATCATTGTGTAATATATAGTGCGGAATTAACTTGCTATTATCCTCTTTTAGAGCGAATATGTGTACACCGAAAGGGAAAACACACAGCCGCAGGGCAGAAAAAACGGAGGATTTCAGAATGAATGAGAAAACAGCAAGGCAGATTGCAGAGATGAAAACGCAGACTATCGGGGTTGAGGTGGAAATGAACAATATCACCCGGCAGAAGGCCGCGAAGGTTGCCGCTACCTACTTTGGCACAGGCAGATATGAGAACACTGCCAGCCGCAACGGATACAGCACTTGGAGCGCATGGGACAGTCAAGGGCGCGAGTGGAAATTCCAGAAGGACGTTTCCATCGCAGGACCGGAAGAACAGGAATGCGAACTGGTCACCCCGATCTTGACCTACGGCGACATCGAAACCTTGCAGGAGCTTTGCAGGCAGCTTAGACACGCCGGAGCGAAAAGCGATGCCAGCCG
>ERZ1643250.710-NODE-710-length-33032-cov-6.671559_pt1 | contig 33032 bp, 28 predicted proteins | sample MGYA00579262_ERZ1643250 | MGnify/ENA primary metagenome ERZ1643250 (study PRJEB29033, sample SAMEA4952265) | chicken gut metagenome | biome: Broiler Chicken; feature: Gastrointestinal Tract; material: Caecum | place: Ireland | collected 2018 | study: Broiler...
GTGTGCGCCGTGGATATTTCCGCGGAAGCTGTGGAGATGGCCCGTTCCAATGCTGCCCTTAACGGTCTGGAGGACCGGATGAGTTTCCGGCAGGCCAATGTGTTTGACTTGCTGCCTCAGCTTTCTCAGGAACCGGGCGCAAAATTTGATTATATCATTCTGGACCCGCCCGCTTTCACCAAATCCCGCCAGACTGTAGACAGTGCCATGCGGGGATATAAGGAAATCAACCTGCGAGCCATGAAGCTGCTGCCCAGAGGCGGTTATCTGGCTACCTGTTCCTGCTCTCATTTCATGACAGAAAAGCTCTTCTGCGAAATGCTGCGCAGTGCCGCTCACGATGCCAATGTGGCACTGCGGCAGATTGAAGCCCGCCAGCAGGCACCGGATCATCCGATTCTTTGGAATGTACCGGAAACCAATTATCTGAAATTCTACCTGTTCCAGGTGGTATAAACAACGAAAGCCCCGCAGAATTTGATTCTGCGGGGCTTTCACTTATTCCTGATCTTTTATTTTACTGCGGGAATCACCAGTGTTTCTTCCCGTACCTCTTCTCCGGATACGGTGAGCTTCACGTCTCCAGCTCCACCGGTACTGCGCAGATAAATTACCATCTGTCCGTGATATGCCCGGCGGGTAGCACTGGAGCAATCAGTAGGATCAAACAGATCGCCGTTATCCAGTGCGATCAGGCTGGCTTCCCCTTCCACTGTGACTTTCAGTCTGGGGCAGGCTGTGGGCACCAGACGTCCATGGCTGTCCACAACGGACACCATAACTTGTGCCACATCTTCCCCATCAGCTTTCAGTTCGTCCAGTGCTTCCAGACGAAGGGCCACCGGTGCGCCGGTGGTTTCCAGCACATCCTCGGCTCCCTCTACTTCTGCTTTCAGCTGACCTTCTTCAAAGGGAACCACACAGCGATAGCTGCCGTTTTCTTCCGTTTCATCGGCCATTTCCAGCACACGGCCATTCAGCGTCACTTTCGGCACACCTGCACTGGAATAGCAGCGAATTTCCACAGAATCACCGGGAACATAATTCCACTTTCTGGAAAATGCCCAGGCTTCCCGTTCCTCTTCACAGGCCTCTGCCGTCACCAGACTGACAGTGGGCATTTCTGCCCAAAGTCCCTGACGATAGTAATACTGGGGCTTTTCAAATCCAGCCGTGGTGAGCAATCCGGCAGAAGATCCGTGCATAGGCCAGAGGATAGTTTCTCCGAAAAAGTCTACACCGGTCCACAGGCACTGTCCGAAAATGTTCTCACTGTCGCGGACAGCTTTCCAAGCTTCCATAGAGTGACCGTTTTCGCTGCCGAAGAAGGGCTTTTCAGGAAAACGCTTGTGGTCCTCTTCGTAATACTGCTCTTTATAGTTGTATCCTACCACATCCATGGAATCGATATAACCGAGATAAGTGGAAAGTTCGGGGAAAGCCACTGCCGCCGTTACCGGACGGGTGGTATCTTCTTCTTTCACTTCCCGAGCCAGCATATTGGCCAGCACGGTCAGCCGCTCCATGTTGGGCTTTGCAGGGTTGTACATCCGCTCTGCCATGGGCTTATTGGCATCGTTATTGCCCGTCATCATGGTAAACTTGGGATGACAGTACGGATCATTGGGGTAATCGATCTCATTGCCGATACTCCACATAATAATGCTGGGGTGGTTCCGGTCCCGGCGAACAAGGGTTTTCAGGTCGTGTTCCTGCCACTGAGGGAAATTCTCGGAATATCCGTAGTGCTTGGGCGGATACACGTTGTGTCCGGTAGACCACTTGTTCTTGCAGCCCTCCCACTCGTCAAAGGCTTCATCAATGACAAAGAAGCCCATCCGGTCGCACAGATCATACAGCTCCGGCATATGGGGGTTATGGCTCATACGGATGGTATTGGCGCCCATCTTCTTCAGCTTTTCCAGACGGCGTGCCCACACCTTTTCATACATGGCTGCCCCCAGCGTACCGCCATCGTGGTGGACACAGACGCCTTTCAGCTTCATGGATTTTCCGTTGCAGAAGAATCCATGATCAGCGTCAAAGGTTACCTCACGGATACCTACAGGATTTTCTACTCGGTCATTGCCAACAGTGGAAATCAGCTGGTACAGTACAGGAGAAGAAGGCTCCCACAGCTGAGGGTTTTTCACCTGTCCGGTCAGGGTGACCACCGTTTTTTCACCGGCTGCTACTGTAACGGCTTTTTCCAGAACCGCAGCCTCTTCCCCATCCTGGGTCAGCAGACGGTGACAGAGGGTCGTTTCTGCATCTTCTCCGGTGTGGTTTTCCACCTCAGACTGTACTGTAATATTTGCACAGCCGTCTGCAACAGAATCAACGGAGAAGAACACGCCGTGATGGGCAAAGCCTACCGGTTCGGATGTCTCAATGGAAACCTTCCGATAGATTCCGCAACCGGTAAACCAGCGGGAATCCGCCAGATCTTCCCGCTCCACTCGGACACTGAGTACATTTTCCGTCTCGCCAAAGGCCACAAAATCAGTGATATCCAGGGCGATTTCGGAATATCCATACGGGTAACAGCCCAGATAATAGCTGTTGCACCAGATTTTTGCATTCTTATAAATACCGTCAAAAATAACGCGGACCCGTTTTCCTTCGTCCTCTTTTGACAGGGTGAAATGGCGGCGATACCAGGCAGTTCCTCCCGGCAGATAACCGGTACCGCTGGAACAGGAGCGGTCAAAGGGCATCGTTACTGACCAGTCATGAGGCACGGTGACGGTTTTCCAACCGCCATCATCATGGTCTTTCTGAAATGCGGAAGGCTGGTCTCCGTAATAAAATTTCCAGTTTTGATTAATAGTCATACAGGGCATTTTCATTCCCTCCATTTGGGTCTCGGGTTCATTGATTTTCCGGCTGACAATTTGCCGGCAACTCCTCGAAAAGTTCATATGTGCTTTAAAAATACAGGGGCCCACAATCGCTGCGGGCCCCCATTTTCAGTGATTCAGGTTCATGCTGTGTGGTACACAGATTAGCTGTACATTTCCTGCAGCTGCTTCTCTGCGGTAGCCAGAGCCTCTTCATAACCGGCTTCCTTCAGCTTCTGACGGAACTCGGCCACATAGGACTCGGGATCGGTGGTCATCTTACCGAATGCGATCTGAGGCATATAGGTGCTGTACACGTTGGACAGGTTGCTCAGCTGGTTCAGTTCCTTCTTGTCAGGTACATACTGACCATAGGGATATTCGATAGCGAAGGTCTCATACTCTTCAACCAGAGTCTCATAGGGATCCCATGCATAGGTGGAAACCTTGCGCTCCAGGTCGTCGTTACGGCCAGCCCAGAAGTTGAAGGACACACCGTTGGTGGCGTTGTCATAGCCTTCGGTCCATTCCAGCATGTCGGTATCTTCGTTGATGGTGTACTGCTCGCCTTCGAAGCCGTACTGCATCAGGTCGTAAACTTCCTGATTGAATCTCATCTCGTCATAAACCTGCAGGGCAACGTCAGGATGCTGAGACTTGTTGGCAACTGCCATAGCGCCGTGGGTAATAACCATCTTCACAACGTTCTGGGTCTCTTCACCGAAGTAGAAGAAGCCAACGTCGGAGCCGGGCTGTCTCTTATCCATTTCGGGACGAACGGTGGTGTACCAGGTCTGGGTGTGGTGCTGATCCACGCCGGTCAGGCCTTCATACATAGCCTTACGGGTATCGGTTTCGTTGTTCAGAACGTCGGTTCTCCAGTAACCAGCGTCGGCCCATGCCTTCTGGTTCTTGGCAAAGTTCACCAGTTCATCGCCTTCCAGATAATATCTGGACAGGGTGTAAGGATCGTCCTTGGACTCGCCATAGAACAGGGATACGCCGAAACCGTCGATGGCGATATCATCGGTGTGAGAAGCCTGCCAGCCGCCAGCCAGCTGAGTCACCAGGCTGATATCCTTGCCCTTTGCATCCCACGGAATCACGTCGGGCTTATTGTCCTTAATGTACTGCAGATAGGTACCCATATCATCCCAGCTGTGGACACCTTCGGTCAGACCGGCCTCGGTAGCCCAGTCCTGACGATACATAAAGCCGTGGTTGATCCACTGTGCATAGCTATCCTCGGGAATCACATAGATCTTGCCGTCCAGCATACACTGATCCCAGTGACCAAGCTCGTTGACCTGCTCCCAGGTTCTGGGGGCGTTTTCCTTCAGCATATCCTCGCTCAGAGCCATAAAGCCGCCGTTCTGAGAGTTGGGCCATGCATCCAGCCAGTCGGTTGCGGTCACAACCAGGTCGATGTTACCGGTCTGAGAAGCCAGCATCATGTTGTAGTTGGTGAGATAGTCGGTCCACTCGATCCAGTGCAGCTTCAGCTGAGCGTTGCACTTTTCTTTCAGGATCTCGTTGACAGCTTCCAGAGCCTTGTCGGTCTGGTTGGTGGGGATGTCGCCAGTGGTCATATAGGTGATGGTAACGAGATCACCGTTGGCAGCGTCACCGGAATCGCCGCCGGCACCGGAAGTTCCGCCGTTGTTGCCGCAAGCGGTAGCTGCCAAAGCCATCATGGCCGCAAGAATCAACGCAGTAATTCTTTTTTTCATGATACACTATCCTTTCTCTTCTGTGCCCTCTGGACACATCATTTTTTTATTAGATCGCTTTCACTCTTGGGAAGCGAACCATAAACGAACTTGAAATTTGATCAGCCCTTAACGGCGCCGACAGTCAGACCGGAAACAAAGTACTTCTGCACGAAGGGATACAGCAGAATGATGGGACCGGTTGCAACCACAGCGGTTGCCATTTTCAGGGTTTCGGAAGGCAGGGACACGCCAACCACCATGGAACCTGCTACAGAGCTTTGCAGTGCAGCAATCTTGTTCACCACGTTGTACAGATGGAACTGCAGGGGCTTATATTTCACCTGAGAAGTGAGGAACAGGGAGGTATTGTACCATTCATTCCAGTAACCCAAAGCCAGGAACAGGCCGATGGTTGCCAGTGCAGGAATGATGGTGGGAAGAATCAGAGTGAAGAAGATGCGGAAATCGCCTGCGCCGTCAATTTTACCGGACTCGGTGATTTCATGGGGGATCGCCTTGATGAAGTTCTTCATCAGAATGATCAGCCAGGGGTTCATCAGCAGGGGCAGCCACACTGCCAGATAGTTATCGCGCAGGTTATAAACCTGAACCATCAGCAGATAGAAGGGAACCATGCCTGCATTGAACAGGGAAGTAAAGAAGATGTAGAAGGAAATCTTATTGCGATAGGGGAAGTCTCTTCTCTGTAGTGCATAGCCGGTCATAGCGATGATGAACAGGCCAACTGCGGTACCGGTCACCATCATGACAATGGTCACAATGTAGGCGCCGACCATCTGATCCGGAGAACGGAGCAGCAGGTCATAAGCAAAGGTACTGAAATCACTGGGCCAGATGGTGAAACCGGTTCTGCGAATGGACTCTTCAGAAGCGAAGGAGGACATGACAATCAGCAGGAACGGGAACACACAGCACAGGGAGAACAGAGAACAGAATACATATGTAAAGCCACGGATGACTTTATCAGCCGGATCCAGCTTGACAGCGGTACCGGTAATTTTTTCTTTTTTACTCATTTTGTTTCCCTCCCATCAGAACAGTGTATAGTCGGGATCCAGCTTCTTGACAATGCCGTTTGCCAGCATTACCAGCACAAATCCGAACACAGACTGGAACAAACCAACAGCAGTACCGGAGGAGAAGTTGAAGTTATTCATCATGCAGCGGTACACATAAGTTTCAATAATATCGGTGGTGGGATACAGTACAGAGTTCATACCAACCAGGTTATAGAACAGACCGAAATCGCCTTTTACAATGCCGCCGATAGCAAACAGGAACAGGATAATCATGGTGCCCTTCAGGCAAGGAAGGGTGATATAGCGGATTCTCTGGAAACCGTTGGCACCGTCCACTTTGGCGGCTTCCATCATGGAAGCATCAATGCCGCAGATCGCTGCGAAGTAAACCACTGTACCATAACCGGTGCTCTGCCACAGTTTGGCCAGAACAATTACGATTGGGAATGCATAGGGGTCAGAATAAACGGAAGACATTTCGCCGCCCATGCTCTTAATCAGGCTGGGAATGAAACCGAAGTCTGCATTGAGCAGGTTGTATACTAACAAGCCGATGAGAACAGCGGAAATGAAGTACGGCAGGAACATCAGGGACTGTGCAACTTTTACGAAACGCTTACATGCGACTTCGTTCAGAAGAATTGCCAGGAACACCTGAATGATGTTGCCCAGAACAATAAACACCAGATTGTAAAGAATGGTGTTGCGCAGCAGCATCAGAAGTGTGCCGGAAGAGAACAGGAACTCGAAATTCTGCCAGCCGACAAACTCACTGCCAAAAATACCCGCGTTATAATTAAAGTTGGTAAACGCGACATAGGCACCGGGCATAGGCGCATACGACATAAATAGGAAGAAAAGAATTGCCGGCAGACACATCAGCAACAAGACTTTATTCTGATTCAATCGATACAAAAATCCGTGCTGGCTCGGCCGGTCCACTGTGACAGACCTGCTTGTTTTCATCTGAAATACCTCCTGTAAGTATTTTCGGTTTCGTTTTCTGTGAAACCGGTTTCTATAGTCATTATAACCGCTTTTTTTTTTTTTGTCAACGTTTTTCCGATAAATTAACGAAAAAATATTTCTAAATTGTGTCCAAGTATAAAAACTTTGTTTCATTTCTCGAATTTCGTACAAATTTACGCTGAAGCAAACAAAAACCAGAACAAGTTTTTTGAACCTTGCTCTGGTTTTTTATCTATTTTATTTACTTTTTGAATCTTGTTTCAAAATTAGCTGTTTTGAGAAACCGGACCGCAGGAACGGCGCACCGTCAAACCGCACGGAATCATCAGCACTTCCCGGTGAGACGGGTCCTGAACCAGCTTTTTGACCAGCTCCATCAGCTTTTCGCCATACACATCATACATACAGCCTACGCAAGTCAGCGACGGTGTGCAAATTTTGGAAAGGAACGTGTTATCGAATCCGGCAATGGAAATATCCTCCGGTACACGAACGCCACATTCTTCCGCTGCACGCATAATTCCCAGCGTAATCACTTCGTTAATTCCAATAATCGCTGTCGGCAGTTCTTTCAGCGGACGTTTGAACAGCTTCTTTCCGATCAGATATCCGTCATCCACTTCATATCCAGGCGTATCAATGACCCAGCTATCCCCTTCCGGAATCCCGTCTCGTTCCAAAATTTCCCGAATGGTTTTCCGCTTGGAATAGGTGGGGGAAACATCTTCCCGACCGCCGATCACTGCAAAGCGCCGGTGCCCTAATCCTACCAGATAAGCCATCAACGCCTCGATTCCGGGCCGGTCATTCATCATCAGCCGGCAAGTATCGAAGTTATTGAATTCACTGGCAAAAATAATAGGAGTTTTCTGCATAATCCGCTGAACCAGCTGACCATACTCTGCACTGGGCTCCATATCGTCCGCGCCGCCGCCCAGCAAAAGGATGACATCCACATTTTTGCTTTCCAGCATTTCCAGATGTTGATACTCAATATCCGGATCATTCAGTGCATTACATAAAATGGTATTATAGCCGCAGCCGCTGGCTGCCGTTTCAATTCCTACATATAAAGTAGAATAAAAGGGGTTTCGCACATCAGACATCAGCACGCCGATGGTTTTGGTAATTTTATTGGAAAGGCCCTGCGCCACTGCACTGGGAACAAAGTTGTATTTCTGCACCAACGCCATCACTTTGTCACGCTTTTCCTGTTTCACGCGGGCTGTATTGTTGAGAACCCGTGAGACAGTGGCCGGAGACACCCCTGCCTCCCTCGCCAGATCATAAATTGTAATCGAATCACTCTTCATGAACGTATTCTCCCGTCATTATTACTGGAAACTTCCATTCAAAACTGTTCTGCAACTCTCCGGAACAAATCTGAAACGGGTTTCACAACTATCAATAGAATACCATGTTTTTTTCCATCTGTAAAGAAGGAATGGACAATTTGTGCAAACATATGGATTTTTGTAGGTTCTCTCTGTTTTTACCCACAAATCTGTACGGTCAGCTTTCGATCCTGTATAGAAAAAACTTTCTAAAAGCACTCATGTAAATTTGACTTCTCCAAAACACAAAGCGTTCTACAGTCAACAATACAAGCTAAAGTCACAATACAATCTCTGAATGTAAATCTTCTTTTGTTGGTTTTATCAATACATCTTTTTCTCTTATCGGCCATCATAATATGACTTTATCAGTTTTTGAAACTACTTTCAAAAATCATGGCCCTGTCTGTTTCTCAATCCTCATCATGCAGCAAAACACAATACCACTTGAGAACCGCAAAGCTTTACTACAATTGATACTCCAGCAATCAAAAATAAAAAAGGATATCCACAGATTCGCGGACATCTTTTTCAAAAACAAAAAACCCGGAGCATCAATCGCTCCGGGTTTCATTTTGGTCGAGGTGAGAGGATTTGAACCTCCGGCTTCTACGTCCCGAACGTAGCGCTCTACCAAACTGAGCCACACCTCGATATGAAGAAACCCCGGTAAAACCGAGGTTTCAATGGCTGCGGTACTAGGATTTGAACCCAGACAAACAGAGTCAGAGTCTGCCGTGCTACCATTACACAATACCGCATCATCTTTTCGCGTCAGCGAGATTTATTATACCACCTTTTTTGCAAATGTCAATACCCTGTTTGGATTTTTTTCAGATTTTTTTGAGCTATTCCAAAAAAAACAGGATGCGGTTGCCGCATCCTGTTTCACACAAATCTTCTGTTTCCTATCGGTTTCGCCGCAGCGTAAATCCATCCACCTCTTTGTGGTGGAGATATACGTTTTGTACCAGCCCATATCCAAAATAAAGACAGGCTGCCGAAGAACCGCCTGCACTAAAAAACGGCAGTGTCACGCCCATAACCGGCAGAATTGCCAGGCACATTCCCAGATTGAAAATTGCCTGTGCCGCAATCATTCCAAAAAAGCCCACACAGATATAGGTGCCGAGGGGGTCACGGGCAACCCGTGCATTATGAAGGGTTCGGATGAGCAGGAAAACCAGCAATAAGATAATCAGCGTACAGCCAATGAAGCCCAGTTCTTCTCCTGCCACAGAAAACACAAAGTCACTCTGTTGGAACGTCACTCGATTGCTTTCCACTCGGGGACCTTCAAACAATCCTCTTCCCCATAGCTTTCCGGAACCGATGGAAAGACGTCCCTGATACTGCTGATAGCCGTCTCCTCTGGCCACAATGGGGTCGTCCAGATTATAAGCGGCGGTAAAGCGCTTTTTCTGATACTCTTTCAAAACATATTGCCACGCCAGCGGCGCCGCAACAATCAGCGCACCGAACAATCCTGCGAAATACCGGAGCTGAACACCTGCTACAAAGGTCATAGCCAGGAACATGCAGAAAAAGATCATGGCCGCGCCATCGTCGCCCTGCAAATGGCAAAGGCCAATAGGAATCAGCGCGTGAACGCCCAGAAGAGCCACATGCACAAAACGCCGCAACAGTTCCCGTTCTTTCAAAATCGAAAGGTGTTTGGCAAAGGTAATCATAAAGGCGATTTTGACCAGCTCTGAACTCTGGAACGTGGTCACACCTAAATTAATCCATGCTTTTGCGTTAACGCCGTCGGTACTCTCAATGGAAATACCAAATAGTAACGTATAGACCATGAGGAATATACTAAACCCTGCTATCAAATACCAGAAGCTTGCAATGGCATTATAGTCAATCAGCGTTAATATCCAGGCGCCCACAAGGCCCAGGACGATGGCCACCAGCTGAGTTTTAAAATAGTTGGTGCTTTCAAAAGCCCGCGAAACACTTTTCAGCAGCAGCAGGCTGTATGACGAAATCACAACAATCAGCAAAAACAGGAACTTGTCCATATCCTTGATATACTGCCAGATTCGCCCAAAAAATCTTGTCAATCTCATTGCTCCTTTCCAGGAATCAAGCTGCGTCCTCTTTTCAATAGAAAGAAGATCACAGTTAACCTCTAAAAATCACACTGTATCCATGAAATTATATCACACTCCCGCGGGGACGGCAAACAAAAACGGCTTTTTCTTGGGAACTGCTCAAAAAATTCACAGAATCGCCACAGCTTTTTCCATTACCAGAGACTTTCCCTAAATTTACGCAAAAGCTCCTCCCCTTCCGACAAAAGTTTCTCTTCTTTTCTACGGGAAAGAATTGATAAATTCCGCTAATTTGGTATAATATAAGAATCTTATGTTTTTAAGAGAGGGAAAAGTCATGGAAAACAAAATGGTCCGCACTCGTTTTGCACCCAGTCCCACCGGCTTTATGCATGTGGGCAACCTGCGCACGGCCCTGTTCGAATATCTGATTGCCAAATCCCAGCATGGGCAGTTCGTCCTTCGCATTGAAGATACCGATCAGGAACGGCTGGTGGAAGGCGCTGTGGATGTCATCTACAACACGTTGAAGCAGGTTGGCATGCAGCATGACGAAGGCCCCGACATCGGCGGCGAATACGGCCCCTATATTCAGAGCCAGCGCAAAGACTCCTACAAGCCCTATGCGGAGCAGCTTGTACGGGAAGGAAAGGCCTATTACTGCTTCTGCACCAAAGAGCGGCTGGATTCCCTCCACAATGAAGATGGATTCGGCGGCTATGACCGTCACTGCCGCGATCTGCCTGCAGAAGAGGTTCAGCGCCTGCTGGATGCCGGCACCCCTTACGTTATCCGCCAGAAGATGCCTGTCGAGGGGGCCACCACGTTCCACGATGCAGTTTTCGGCGACATCACCATTGAAAACAAGGAGCTGGAGGATCAGATTCTGCTGAAATCCGACGGCTTCCCCACCTATAACTTCGCCAATGTCATCGACGACCACCTGATGCACATCACCCATGTGGTGCGCGGATGTGAATATCTGACTTCCACTCCCAAATATAACCTGCTGTATGAGGCCTTTGGCTGGGAAGTCCCTACCTATGTTCACCTGCCCCTGATTATGGGCAAAAATGACGACGGCTCTGTCAGCAAGCTCTCCAAACGCCACGGCTCCACCAGCTTTAACGGTCTGGTACAGGAAGGCTATCTGCCTGAGACCATTGTCAACTACATCGCCCTGCTGGGCTGGTGCCCCAAGGACAACCGGGAGATCTTCTCTCTGGCCGAGCTGGCAGAGAACTTCTCCATCGACGGCATCAGCAAGGCGCCGTCTGTATTCGACTATGAGAAGCTGGCCTGGTTCAACGGCGAATATCTGCGCGCCAAGACGCCGGAAGAGTTCACCGAAATCGCCATGCCCTATTATCAGCAGGTGTTCGGCGACACCCAGGTTGACTGGGCAGTACTCACCTCTATTTTGCAGCCCCGCGTGGTGCGCCTGACCGATATTCCCGGCATGATCGGCTTTTTGAAAGAGCTGCCGGAGTATGACAAGGAGCTGTTCATCAACAAGAAGAGCAAGGCAAACCTTGACAACGCACCTGTCATGCTGAAAGCCGCTATCGAAGCCCTGACCGCACTGCCGGAGTGGAATGTGACTGCCATTCACGACTGCCTGATCGGCCTTGCTCAGCAGCTGGAAGTGAAGAACGGCACCCTGCTGTGGCCGGTTCGTATCGCTGCTGCCGGTATGCAGGTAACCCCCGGCGGCGCCATGGAAATTCTGGCCATTTTGGGCAAAGAAGAGTCCCTGCGCCGGCTGGAACTGGGTCTTGCCAAACTGTCATAAGTCCTTGTGTCGGCACAAATTGAAAAGAAAATTCCTGAAAGGATTGAAAGTATGAGCGAAGAAAAGAAAGAAGGTCTGGAGGAAGTCGTTTCCTCCAACTTCATTGACGACTTTATTATAGAAGATCTGGCCGAAGGCGGCCGCTGTGAGGGAATGCAGGTGCACACCCGTTTTCCCCCCGAGCCCAACGGCTATCTGCACATCGGCCACGCCAAGGCCATTTACATCGACTTCGGCACCGCAGAGCGCTTTAAAGGCATCTGCAACCTGCGCATGGACGACACCAACCCCACCAAGGAAGACACCGAGTATGTGGACGCCATCAAAGAGGACATCCACTGGCTGGGTTATGACTGGGACGACCGCTTCTACTATGCATCCGATTACTTTGAGCAGATGTATGATGCAGCTGTCAGCCTGATTAAAAAGGGGCTTGCCTATGTGTGCGAGCTGACTCCCGACCAGATGCGCGAAAATCGCGGCGATTTGACCACCCCCGCTGTCAGCCCCTACCGTGACCGCCCGGTCGAAGAGAGCCTCGACCTGTTCGCCCGGATGCGTGCCGGCGAGTTCGAAGACGGCAAAATGACCCTCCGCGCCAAGATTGATCTGGCTTCCGGCAACTTCAACATGCGCGACCCGGTGATCTACCGCATCAACCACATGTCCCACCACCGCACCGGCGATAAGTGGTGCATTTATCCCATGTACGACTTTGCACACCCCATTGAGGATGCGCTGGAGCATATCACCCACTCCCTGTGCTCTCTGGAATTTGAGGATCACCGTCCTCTGTATGACTGGGTAATCGCCAATGTAGACCTGCCCTCCAAGCCCCGCCAGATTGAATTTGCACGTCTGGGCATCAACAACACCGTCATGAGCAAGCGCAAGCTGCGCGCACTGGTAGAGGGCGGCTATGTGAGCGGCTGGGATGATCCCCGTATGCCTACCCTGTGCGGCCTGCGCCGCCGCGGCTACACCCCGGCCTCTATCCGCAACTTCAGCGAGCGCAACGGCGTTTCCAAGGTGAACAGCACCGTGGAATACAGCTTTTTGGAGCACTGCCTGCGCGAAGACCTGAATATCAACGCACAGCGCGTGATGGGCGTTCTGCGTCCCCTCAAGCTGATTATCACCAACTATCCCGAAGGCAAGAGCGAAACCTTTGAGGTGGAAAACAACCCCAACCGGCCCGAAGACGGAACCCGCACCGTTACCTTCTCCCGTGAACTGTGGATTGAAGACAACGACTTTATGGAAGAGCCGGTCAAGGGCTATTTCCGCCTGTTCCCCGGCAACGAAGTGCGTTTGAAGACCACCTACATCGTCCGCTGCACCGGCTGCGAAAAGGACGAAAACGGCAACATTACCGCTGTATACGCCGAGTACGATCCCGAATCCCGTGGCGGCAACCCCGCAGACGGCCGGAAGATCAAGGGTACCATTCATTGGGTAAATGCAGCTGACGCGCTGGATGCAGAAATCCGCCTGTATGACAACCTGTTCACCGTGCCCGACCCGGATGCCGGCGATTTCCTCGAGGTGCTGAACCCCGATTCCCTGAAAGTGCTGGAAAACGCCAAGGTAGAGCCTTCTCTGGCTGCTGCCAAACCCGGCGATTCCTTCCAGTTCATGCGTCAGGGCTACTTCTGTGTAGACAACAAGGACAGCACATCGGAGCATCTGGTGTTCAACCGCTCCGTCTCGCTGAAAGACAGCTTCAAGCCCAAGAATAAATAAAATATCGTCTGTTCCCGCCGCCTGCTTCAAAGCAGGCGGCATTTTTATGCAAAAAAAGACGGCAGAAGAAACTTTCTTCTGCCGCACAAAAAGCTATTGGTAAATTTATTCTGCCAGCAGCTTTTCACAAGCTGCCAGACGGACACACAGGCAGAACAAATCCATGGCCACTTCCAGCTCGGAAACCGGCGGATAGGTGGGAGCCACTCGGATATTGCTGTCCTGAGGATCTTTTCCATAAGGGAAGGTTGCGCCTGCGCCGGTCAGGGTAACACCGGCCTCTTTGCACAGCTGCACCACGCGCTTTGCACAGCCGGGCATTACGTCCACGCTGACAAAATAACCGCCGTTGGGCTTGGTCCAGCTTGCCGTGCCGGTACCGGTCAGGGCGCCGTCCAGCTTGCGGAGTACGGTCTGGAACTTGGGCTCCAGAATCCGGCGATGACGGAGCATCTGGCCGCGAACGCCGTATTTATCCTTGAGGAATGCAATATGACGGAGCTGGTTCAGCTTGTCGGGACCGATGGTCTGGAAGGAGAAATGCTCCCGCAGTACCTGAATGGTCTCGGGACCAGCGGCCATGGCAGCAACACCTGCACCCGGGAAGGTGATTTTAGAAGTGGAAGCAAACATGATGGGCAGTTCCTGAGTTCCTCTTTCCAAACACTCTGCATACAGATCCAGCAGATTGTCGGGGGTGTCGGTCAGGTCATGGACACAATAGGCGTTATCCCAGAAAATCCGGAAATCCTTTGCAGCAGGCTTCAGAGAAGCAAAGCGGCGCACGGTTTCATCGGAATAAGTAATGCCGGTGGGGTTGGAATACTTGGGAATGCACCAAATTCCCTTGACAGTGGGATCATTGTTCACCAGTTCCTCCACCATATCCATATCAGGGCCGGTGGAAGTCATGGGAATGGTAATCATTTCCACACCGAAGTACTGGGTGATACCAAAGTGACGGTCATAACCGGGAGCCGGGCACAGGAACTTTACCTTCTCCTGACGGCTCCAGGGCTCGCAGCCTGCAAAGCCGTGGGTCATGGCACAGGAAATGGTATCGAACATCATATTCAGGCTGGAGTTGCCTCCCACAATGACCTGCTCAGCGGGCATACAGAGCAGCTGACCAAACAGCGCCTGCATCTCCGGAAGGCCGTCGGCCATGCCGTAGTTGCGGCAATCTTCTCCGGTGGAAGCCATCAGATTTGCGGTAGAACTGAGGACATCCAGCATGGGCATGGAAAGATCCAGCTGATCCATGCCGGGCTTGCCTCTGGCCATATTCAGCTTCAGGCCCATTGCCTGAAATTCATCGTATTTTGCCTGCAATTCCTGATGCAGGGCGCTGAGTTCGTTCTTGTTCATGGACTGGTATTCCACTCGAAGCATCTCCATTTCCTTTATAATGCATAGTGCCGGTAAACTACAAAGATTTTACTATATTTCTCTCAAAAATGCAAGTTAAAAATCGAATTCCTGCAATTTTCGCACTTTCGCCTGTTCAGGACAGTTTCCCGTACGCTTTTCTGTATATCTCGTCAAGAGGTTTCCCGGTCCGTCGTGCCAGTGCTGCGGCGCTTTCATATTCCACATACGCCTTCCGGATTTCTCCATATTCACAGATTTTCACCTGTACAGGACCGTATTCCGTCACAACTTCTCCAAAAGAACGGGCCATGACCCGTCTTTCCCGGGTGCTGCGGCGCAGCCCTACCGCAGTGGTTTCCCGGAAAATCACTTTTGTCAGCGCTTCCTCTTCCGCTTCCCGACAGAGGACTGTCAGACCGTAGGCAGGCCGTCCTTTCTTCATGAACAGCGGAAAAAATGACACATCCAGCGCTCCGGCTTGCATCAGCTGTTCCCGGCAATAGGCCAGCTGTTCCCCGGTGCAGTCGTCAATGCTGGTTTCCAGCACACAGACCGTATCCGTCAGTTCATCCGTTTTTTTTTACCCGATTCAATCAGCATGACCCGCAGCACATTGGCGTGGTCAAAATTCTTTTTGCCTGCGCCCAGACCGATTTTTCTAACGGTAAAGGAATCAGGCAGCTTTTCCCCACTGCCCAGCGCCGCCAGAATTGCCGCACCGGTAGGGGTCACCATTTCTCCCTGTACGCCGGTAATTTTCAGGGAAAGTCCTGCTTCCCGCACCAGTTCCAGCGTCGCCGGAGCCGGAACCGGAACCAGACCGTGCTGGCACTTAACCCAGCCGGTTCCCTCAAACACCGGGGAAGCGATGATGGTGTCAATGTCCAGATCGTCCAAACACACACAGGCCGCTACAATGTCCACAATGGAGTCCACTGCGCCCACTTCGTGAAAATGGACTTCTTCGGGCGCTTTCCCGTGAACTTTTCCCTCTGCTTTTGCCAGCACAGTGAATACCTGTTTTGCCATTTCCTTTGCCCGGAGAGAAACTTCCGCCGCACCGTCAATCATGGGCAAAATTTCCTTCAGTCCCCGATGCACATGACCCTCTCCATGAGTATGCCCGTGAACATGAGGGTGTGCATGGTCATGGTCATGGTTATGATCGTGATCGTGGTCATGATGATGGTGATGTCCTTCCTCATGATGGTGTTCGTGGGAATGCTCTTCCTCATGGTGATGGTGGTGGTGTTCCTCCTCGTGATGATGTTCCAGAATCACATCGAAATCCGCTGCTTCCACCCCATTTTTATTTGCGTGGCCAATCTGAACGGAATAGCCGTCCAGATGCAGGCTGGCAAGAGCCTTTTGCAGCTTGTCCGGGTCTGCGCCCAAATCCAGCAGGGCGGCGACGGTCATGTCGCCGCTGATGCCGGAATAACACTCAAAATATGCGGTCTTTCCCATGGAAATCCATCCTTTCACTTTACAGACTGACGGTTGATTTGAGCCGCCATATAGCCGCCGCCAAAGCCGTTATCGATATTCACCACGGCGATTCCGGTGGCGCAGGAGTTAATCATGGTCAGCAATGCAGACAGCCCTCCAAAATTGGCGCCATATCCCACGCTGGTGGGAACGGCAATCACCGGGCGGTCCAGCTGTCCTGCCAACACCGAAGCCAGCGCCCCTTCCATACCGGCCACCGCCACAATGGCCGTGGCCCGCCGGATTTCCGGCAAAGCGGAAATCATCCGGTGCAGGCCGGACACTCCGATATCAAAGACCCGCTCCACCTTTGCGCCGCACATTTCTGCTGTAACAGCAGCCTCCTCTGCCACTGGGATGTCCGCTGTACCGCCGGTACAAACAGCCACCAGTCCGGTGCGCTCTTCTTCCGGCTTCATTCCGGCGGTAATGGCCCGGGCCGCTTCGTGAAACACCGCGCAGGGCACTTTTTCCCGAACGGCCTCATACTGCTCCCGGCTGGCACGGGTAGCCAGCACCAGCCCGCTGCGCTGATAGAGCTTTTCAAAAATAGCGGCTGTGTGCTCCACTGTCTTTCCCTGACTGAAAATCACTTCCGGAAAGCCGGTGCGCAGTTCCCGGTGGTGATCCAGCCGGGCATATCCCAGATTTTCATAGGGCAGAGTTTTCAGCTGCTCCATGGCCTGTTCAATGGAAACCGAACCGTCCCGGACGGCTTCCAGCAACTCTTTCGTTTTCAAAACCGGCTCCTCCTCTGCTGTCAGCGTTTCAATGCTTCGTCCATACTTCCGGAGCGGAACCCCTGCAAATCCAGCGTCACATACAGGATTCCCAGAGCTTTCAGCTCCGCCGTGATTTCTTCTGCCTGCTCCAAAAACCGGGAAAACTCCCCTTTCGGGATTTCCACCCGGGCCAAATTGCCGTGAATCCGCACCCGGTTGACAGGGAATCCCTTCTGTTTCAAAAGAGTCTCCCCTTCTGCCGCCTGATGGAGCTTTTCAGGAGTGAGCCTGTCGCCATAAGGCAGACGGGTGGCCATACAGGGGCTGGAAGGCTTACGGCTTACCCGCAGCCCATATTCCGCCGCCAGCCGCCGCACTTCCTCTTTGGTCAAACCGGCTTCCGCCAGGGGGCTGTGAATACCCAATTCTTTCAACGCACGCAGCCCCGGCCGGTATTCCGACAAATCGTCAAAATTGGTGCCGTCCGCAGCGGTTTTCAAGCCATTTTTCTCTGCAAAATCCAGCAGGCTTTCAAACAGCAGTTTTTTGCACCGATAGCACCGGTCCGGCGGATTCTGCAAAATTTCCGGATCGGAAAACTCGTCCACCCGCACGATTTCCAGCGGTACCCCCATGGCAGCCGCCTGCTGTCTGGCGTCCTCCTCATCTGCCGGCGGGTGCAAACGGGTCATAAACAAAACCGCGCGGAGGCTCCCCTTCGGGAGTTTTCGCTCCCTCCGAAGAACCTCCGCCGTTTGCAGGAGGACGGCACTGTCAACACCGCCGGAAAACGCCACGCAGAGCCCCCGCTCCAATAAACTGGACAGGGACTCTTTCAGGCGCTGTATCTTCTCCTGATATTCCATTTTTTAGAACTCCGCGCTGCCGGTGGTACGGGGGAACAGCAGAACGTCGCGGATGTTGGAAATACCGGTGAGGTACATGACCATCCGCTCAAAGCCCAGACCGAAACCGGCGTGCTGTGCGCCGCCGTAACGGCGAAGATCCAGATACCACCAGTAATCCTCTTCCTTGAGGCCCAGCTCGTGGAGACGCTGGGTCAACAGATCCAAACGCTCTTCACGCTGGCTGCCGCCGATAATTTCGCCAATGCCGGGCACCAGCAGGTCCACCGCTGCCACGGTTTTGCCGTCGTCGTTCAGGCGCATATAGAACGCCTTGATCTCCTTGGGATAGTCGGTCACAAACACGGGCTTCTTGAAGATCTGCTCGGTCAGATACCGCTCGTGTTCGGTCTGGAGATCGCAGCCCCATTCTACTTTATATTCAAACTTGTCGTTGTTCTTTTCCAGAAGCTCCACAGCCTCGGTGTAGGTCACCCGGGCAAAATCGGAGTTTGCCACATGCTCCAGACGCTCAATCAGGCCCTTATCCACAAACTGGTTGAAGAAGGCGATATCCTGGGGACAAGTCTCCATGACATACTTGATGATGTACTGAATCATGTCCTTGGCCAGGTCCATGTCGTCGTTCAGGTCGGCAAAGGCAATCTCCGGCTCGATCATCCAGAACTCGGCAGCGTGGCGGGGAGTATAGGATTTTTCCGCACGGAAGGTAGGGCCAAAGGTGTAGATTTTACCGAAGGCCATGGCCATGCACTCGCCTTCCAGCTGACCGGAAACGGTCAGAGAGGTGGGCTTGCCGAAAAAGTCCTGGCTGAAATCAATGGTGCCGTCCTCGTTGCGGGGCGGGTTCTCGGGGTCAAGGGTGGTCACCCGGAACATCTCGCCAGCGCCTTCGCAGTCGCTGCCGGTAATCAGGGGCGTGTGAACATAGACAAAGCCACGCTCGTTAAAGAACTTGTGGATTGCATAAGCCGCCGCAGAGCGCACCCGGAAAGCTGCGCTGAACAGGTTGGTACGGGGACGCAGGTGAGCAATGGTACGCAGATAGTCCACGGTGTGGCGCTTCTTCTGCAGGGGGTAATCGGGGGTGGAAGGACCTTCTACGGTGATTTCCGCCGCGTGGATCTCAAAGGGCTGCTTGGCTTCGGGGGTCAGCAGCAGTTCGCCGGTCACGCACAGGGCGGCGCCAACGTTCTGCTTTGCGATCTCCTTGAAATTATTGATTTTATCTGCTTCGAAAACGATCTGAACTCCCTTGAAGCTGCTGCCGTCATTCAAATCGATAAATCCCAGATTCTTGGAATCGCGGATGGTTCTGGCCCAACCGCAAACAGTGATGGTCTTTCCGCTGTAGGCCGCCGCATCATGATGCAGGGCGGCAATCTCTGTGCGTTCCATGGTTGTGATTCACTCCTATTATAATCTCTGTGCGGCTTTTCCCGCACACGACCCAAAGGGTCCGCTTTCTATATATTATCGCAACTGTTCGTATCTTGCAAGTTTTTTCTTCCGCACACAGTCCCGTCTTGCTGATTTTTTCCAAAGAAGAATGATAAAAGTACAAATTCAGGTTTTCTCCACTTGCTTTCGGCAATTTGTTAATAAAATTCGCGTTTTTTGAAAGCAAATCCTCCTAATTGGAAAAAAGCTTGCAAATCAGATTGCACTTTTCCGCAAAAAACGGTACAATAACAAAAACGACTACTTTTTGAAATCAAGTATCGGAGGATGCATTCATGGCTGATTATACCGGTATCAAATGCCCTGTCTGTGACAAACCGTTCCAACAGGGCGATGATATTGTTGTCTGTCCTCAGTGCGGCGCTCCCTATCACCGGGAATGCTATCAGCAGGAGGGCAAATGTAAATTTGACGATCTTCACGCAGAGGGAAAAACCTGGCAGCCGCCGGCTTCTCCCGTCAACCCTGACACCAGCGCAGAAATCAAGGATCAGGAATGTCCCAATTGCGGCAAACTCAATGCCCACAGCGCCCTTTTCTGCGACCAGTGTGGTGCTTCTCTTTCCGGCAACCCAGCCCAACATCAAAATCAAAACCAGAATCCTGCCAGCCAGAACCCTTACGCCGGTCCTCAAAACCCCGGCAATCCCTTCCCGGGCGGCTCTCCGTTTCCCGGCGGCGGTATGGGCGGTGCTCCCATGCCCTTTGCGCTGGACCCCATGGGCGGTGTTGCTCCCACAGAACTGATTGACGATGTCCCTGCCGGGGAAATGGCAAAGCTGGTACAGACCAACACCGCTTATTATCTCCCCGCTTTCCGGAATCTGAAAACTTATCGGAAAAACCGCTTCAATTTCTGTGCATTTCTGTTTTCCGGCGGCTGGATGCTCTATCGGAAGCAGTATAAATGGGGTTCTCTCATCACTGCATTGATGTTTGCCCTTTTTATCGGGTACACCTACATCAGTAACGTATGGACCGCTCCTTTGCTGCAGCAGCTGTATGTGGAGGTTGGCGCAGACCCCAATGCGGTAACCATCTCCAATCAGCAGGCCCTGGCTGTTTTTGATCTGTTGAAACAGGACCCCCACGATATGCTGATATTCCTGGCCCCCATTGCCATCATGGGCGTGATGTTCGTGATTATGGTTTTGGTAGGACTGCGGGGCAACCGGATGTATATGAACCACTGTCTAAAAACCATTCATAAAATCCGTACCGAACAGTTGCCCGATGCTGAATACAATGTGCAGCTGCAAACCCAGGGAAATGTGAATATTCCGCTGTCCATCTGTCTGCTGATCTGCTATTTGATTGTCACCTGGATTCCCCGAATATTCTTATAAGGTTACAGACGATACTATTTTAATCACAATTAAAACAGGAGGTTATGATTCATGCAGAAAGTCCGCAAGGCAGTCATTCCCGCTGCCGGTTTGGGAACCCGCGTTCTGCCGGCCACCAAATCCATGCCCAAGGAAATGCTCCCCATTGTGGATAAACCCGCAATTCAGTATATCGTAGAGGAAGCTGTCCGTTCGGGCATCACCGATATTCTCATTATCACCAACCGGGGAAAGGGACTGATTGAAGATCACTTTGACCGGGTTCCGGAGCTGGAAGCCCGCCTGAGCGGCAGCCCGGAAAAAGAGGCCATGCTCAAGGAAGTCATTGATATTTCCCACATGGCCAACATCTATTTTGTCCGTCAGAAGGAGACCCGCGGTCTGGGCCATGCTGTCAACTGTGCCCGTTCCTTCATTAATGGTGAGCCCTTCGCTGTCCTCTATGGCGACGATGTCATTATCGGAGAAGACCCCGCCTGTGGCCAGCTGATCCGCGCTTATGAAGAGTTCGGCAAGGGTGTTCTCGGTGTAAAAGAAGTTTCCGCCGAAGCCATTACCAAATACAGCTCTCTGAAAGTTGACCCCATACGGGACAACCTGTACACCTGCACCGATATGATAGAAAAACCCACTCCGGACAAAATCCTGTCCCTGTTTTCCATTCTGGGACGCTGCGTTCTGCCGCCGGAAATTTTTGATATTCTGGATCAGACACCGCCCGGAGCCGGCGGAGAAATCCAGCTGACCGACGCCATGTGTACTCTGGCCCGCCAGCAGGGAATGGTAGCCGTGGACTTCACCGGAAACCGATATGATATGGGCAACAAGCTGGGCATTATGCAGGCCAGTGTGGAAGTTGCCCTGAACCATCCGCAAATCGGCGCTGATTTTCGGGCATATCTGAAAGAAATCGCCAAAACCCTGTAATTTTCAAAAGAAATGCTTGACCGGCAGCCGACAGACTGATATAATAAGTCTGTTGACTGCCGGTTTTGGCAGTCTTGATCCTTGCCCCGGATACAAAGGGGCCTTATGTCCAAAAGGAGGTGCAACTAGCATGACAGAGATCATCAATTCCTACGAGACCGTATTCATCCTCTCCACCAAGCTGGGCGAGGAGGGCGCTGCTGCTGTTGTTGAAAAGTTCAAGAAGCTGATCAACAAGCACGGCACTGTGGAAAGCGTGGACGATTGGGGCAAGCGCCGTCTGGCCTACCCGATCCAGAAGCAGACCGAGGGTTACTACACCCTGATCAACTTCAAGAGCGCTCCCGCTTTCACCGCTGAACTGGACCGTGTGTTCAAGATTACGGACGGCGTTCTTCGTTCTCTCATCGTCAAGAAGGAAGTCAAGAACGAGAAGCCCGCTCAGGCGGCTGAAGAGAAGCCTGCCGACGCTGAATAAGCGCTGAAGGGAGTGCAAGGCTATGCTGAATGTTGCTGTTTTGATGGGACGCCTTGTAGCGGACCCGGAATTGCGCCATACCCCCAACGGGATTGCCGTTACCACTTTCACCATTGCGGTTGACCGCGGTTATGCGAAAGCAGGCGCCGAGCGTCAGGCCGATTTCATCGACATTGTTGCCTGGAGAGGGACTGCGGAATTTGTCTGCAAGTACTTCCGCAAAGGCCAGATGATCGCGGTGGAAGGTTCCATTCAGACCCGTACCTATAACGACAAGGACGGAAACAAGCGCAAGGCTTTTGAAATTCAGGCCAACAACGTGAGTTTCACCGAGTCCAAGCGGAGCTCTGAGGGCGGAAATTACGGCAGCGACAACAACTATGGCAGCAGCTACAATAACAACAGCTACTCCAAACCGGCAGCTGAACCGGCACCCGCTTACACCAGCGGCAGTACCGGTGACTTTGAAGAGATCCCCATGGATGACGATCTGCCCTTCTGAGCAGTGAATCCGGACTCTTCCCCAACATTTGATTCTTGATTTTATTTTTGATGAAAAGGAGGCTTTCCCATGGCTGACAGACCCGAGAGAGATAACCGCCGCGGTGGACGCAAGGGCCGCAGAAAGGTATGCAGCTTCTGCGTTGACAAGGTGGAAACCATTGATTATAAGGACGTTGCCAGACTGCGCCGCTTCATTTCCGAGCGCGCAAAGATCCTGCCCCGCCGTGTGACCGGCACCTGTGCCCGTCATCAGCGTGACCTGACGGTCGCTATCAAGCGTGCCCGTCATCTGGCTCTTCTGCCCTTCAGCAGCGACTAATTCAGTCTGCTGAGGACGCTATATGGTATCGAAAGCGGACGATTGATTTCGTCCGCTTTTTGTTTTACCCAAATTTATCAGCTGATTCACAGGAGGTCTTTTTTATGATATTGGATATGCACACCCACGCTTTTCCTGATGCTATCGCTGCCAAAGCCCTGCCAAAGCTGGCCTCCATCTGCGGCTGCCCTTATGAAACAGACGGCACTTTGGCCGGAACCCAGGCCAAAATGAAGGAATGGGGCGTGGATGCCTTTGCGCTGATGCACATTGCCACAACACCCACCCAGCACACTTCTGTCAATAACTGGGCTGCATCCATTCAAAAAGGAAATGTTTTTTGTTTTGGCAGCGTTCATCCCAATGCGGAAAATCCAACCGAAGAAATCAGAAGAATTCACGAGCTGGGACTGAAAGGAATCAAGTTTCATCCGGACTATCAGGAATTTATGGTGGACGCCCCCCAGGTTTTTCCCCTGTATGAAGAAGCCGCCGCACTCCATTTGCCGGTTACATTTCACACAGGACGAGACCCTCTCTCCCCTGACCTGATTCACGCTCCGGCGGAAAAAATGGCCCGGATTGCCGATCTTTTTCCCCAAATGACCATTATCGCTGCTCACATGGGCGGCATGAGTACGCCAGAGGAAGCCGACGCTTTTCTGGTGGGAAAGCCCAATGTTTATCTGGATACCGCTTTTATTTCCCATTTTCTTACGCCTGAACAGGCTGCTCCCATGATGCGCCGTCACGGTCTGGACCGGATTCTCTTTGCCAGTGACAGCCCCTGGAGCCGTTCCTGCGACGAGCTGGACTTTTTGCAGCAATGCGGATTCACTTCCAGTGAACTGGAGCTGATTTTGGGAGAAAATGCCCGGAGACTCCTGAAAATTTCCAAATCAGACTTGTAATTTCTTTTTGGACAGGGTACAATAAAAAAAACAGCGGAATTTTACTGGAAAAGAGGTAGAAAAATGAAAAAGAATACTGCTCTGCTCCTTTCTGTGCTGTCTCTGATTGCCGGAATTGCAATTGGATTTCTGTACGCATCTGTCCGAATGAGTAATCGCTTCTGTAACCCTCACAGCACCTGGCATGGTCCCGACGAGGAAGACTTCATGGATGAAGACGAGGATATTTACGGCTGCTGATTCAAAACACATCAAAAAAGACTGTATGGAGTTGTTTCCATACAGTCTTTTTTATATGCTATATTCTGTTATCGACTGCTTTCTTCTGCCGATTCTTCGCTCACATCAGAACCGGTACTGATGAGCAGTACAACCTCTGAACCATACGCCAGTGTATCGCCGGCCTCGTGATCTTTATAGCCAATCACCATATCGGCGCCAACTTCCGAGTTGGCTACACGCTCCGTGACAGGAATAAACCCTTCATCGGTTACCAGTTCCGCTGCCTGTGCCAGCGTCAGATTCTCCACATCAGGAAGCTGACGAGTCGGCTCTCCCTGGCTGATTACCACGACGATAGAATCTCCTCTTCTCATCTCTGTTCCTGCTTCAGGCTGTTGAGAAATGACACAACCCTCTTCCACCGTGTTGTCAAAAGCACGGTCAGACAGCAGAATGGTGTATTCCGGCGATTCCGCCGCAGAAACCTTTTCCAGCAGCTCGGTGTATTTCTGTCCCCGCAGATCGGGGGCGGGAATCATATCGCTGCCTGTGTCTTCTGTAAATTCCAGCGAAGAAGAAGTGTCGCTTTCCGACATTTCTCCGGAAACAGAAGAAACCTCGTCAGAGGGATGGAACAGCGTATCCGGCTGGAATTGAAACCAGACCCAGACAATCACTGACATTACCAACAGGCTGATGGCACAGGATACCAGCATCCACACGATTCCCGGCATTCCCTCGTCCTTTTTTTTCTCGGGCAAGGGCGGCAATTTGGTAATGGAGGTGGTCTGCTGTTCCAAATGAGACGTCACGGTCGGCGCTGCGGAAAGCTCTGCACGGAGACGCTCAAAGGTCTGGGTACGACTTTCCGGCTGTACCTGCAATCCGTTTGCCACTGCGGTAATCACGTGGGGCGGCAGCGTTTTGGCCAGATCCGTCGGAATCATCAGCCGGGAATCCTCTTTGCGGTATACCGCATCCTTAGGCAGTTCCCCGGTCAACGCAAACAGCAGCGATGCAGTAAATCCATAGACGTCTGTCGCTTCTGTCAGCTGCATTCCCATGGTATACTGTTCAAGTGCCGCACACCCGGGAACCATATCCGGGGGCAAATCGGTATCCATCCGGCGCACCAGAGAAACACTGAAGTCTCCCAACCGCATTTTCCCGTCCTGCATGATTTTCAGAGACTGGGGAGAAATGCCCAGATGCATCACACCGGCTGCATGCATGGTGCTCAATGCAGACAGCACCGGCATAAACAGCTGCCGTGCCGCATTCCAGGTCAAATGTCCGCCGCTTCTCTCCACAAAGTATTGCAGAGTGATGCTCTCATTCCACTCGGAAATAGTGTAGGCAGTATGATTTTCCTCAAAAATATCAAACACCGGTACAATGGCGGAAAGTTCCCGCAAATGGGCAATTTCCCGGGCGTAATTGAGAAACAGCGTCAGCGCTTCCTGAAATACAATCTCATTTCCCCCGGCAATCTGCACCGATGCGCCGTCTTCGCTTCGGCTGCACAGGCTTTGGGGAAAGAATTCCCGGATTTCCACCAGTGTATTCTGTACGGTATCACGGCCTATGTAGGTGATACCTTCCCCGTTTGTTTTCTGTGCCCGGCCGACAATATACCGGCCTTGCAGAGAAGCGCCATAGGGCAGCGCATGGAGCATCTGGGGCTCCTGAGAGTTCCATCCGCACTGGGGGCAAACTGTATTCCCCGCCATATCGGCCATGCATCCCATACAAAAATTGGTTTTGTCCGTCATATGGCCCTCCTCCTGATGATCTGTCGAAATTAGTCTTCGTCCTCATCGGACTCCGGAGCATCCCAGTTGTGCCACACGTTCTGTACGTCGTCGTTGTCCTCCAGAGCGTCCAGCAGCTTCTGCATCTTGGTCAGGGAATCCTCATCGGTCAGTGTGGTATAGGTGCTGGGAACCATCTCCACTTCTGCGGAAACAAATTCATAGCCCTTGGCTTCCAGGTCCTCGCGGACACCGCTGAAATCGTCCGGCTCGGTGAAAATCTGGAACACGTCCTCGTCAGCCTGGAAATCAGCTGCACCGGCTTCCAGTGCATCTTCCATTACCTTGTCCTCGTCCTGGCCTTCGCGCTCAATGACGATGACGCCTTTTTCGGAGAACATGAAGGAAACGCATCCGGTGGTACCCAGATTGCCGCCAAACTTGTCAAAGTAGTGGCGAACATCTGCTGCGGTGCGGTTGCGGTTGTCGGTCAAAGCTTCCACGATGACAGCCACACCGTTGGGGCCATAGCCCTCATAGACCATGCTCTCGTAACGCTCAGCATCGCCTTCACCGGCAGCTTTCTTGATGATTCTCTCGATATTGTCGTTGGGCACATTGGCAGCCTTTGCCTTGGCAATGCAATCCTTCAGCTTGGAGTTGGAAGCCGGGTCGGGACCGCCGCCTTCTTTTACCGCCACAGCCAGCTCACGGCCGATTTTGGTAAAGATTTTGGCTTTTGCGCCGTCGGTTTTCTCTTTTTTTCTCTTGATATTATTCCATTTCGAATGGCCTGACATAAAATTCAGCCTCCCATAAAAGTGCTACAGGATATTTTAGCATATTTCCCGGAAAAGTGCAAGAGAAAGGCGTTCTAAAGCCAATTTTGCCTCTTTCCAGCCTTCTTCTCCCCCGTCGGTACACAGCCAGGAAACCGTATCTGTCAGGTCGGTGTTCATCACGGAAAAAGACTGGCGGAGCTGTTTTTCCATGATGTCCACCCCTTCCCGGCAATTCGCTCCGGCAGACACCAGCAGCACCGCTTTTCGATGTTTTTCAATGGCAGGCTTTTTCCCAAGAGAAAAACGGGCCTCAAAATATCGCTGGAACCGGTCCAGCACCGCTTTCAAAGGAGCCGGAAAGGAAAGATTATAGACAGGGGACGCCACTACCAGCAAGTCGCATTCTCGCAGCAGCCGGTCCAGCCGGTCGCCGCTGTCATGAATGGCACATTCCTCATGGGAAGCACACCACCCACAGGCCATGCAGGGCCGAAGCATTTCCCCATAGGAATCAAAGAGCTCCACCGAAATTCCGGCCTGCACAAAAGGCTGCAAAAAAGTCTCCGCCATTCGGGCAGTGTGCCCCTTTGGCTTGGGAGAACCCTGCAGCACCAGTACCCGTTTCATATCCCGTTTTCCTCCGTTTCTTTCCCTATAGTCTGTCCGGTTTTTCCCATTTTATTTCCCGCAAACAGGAAAAAGCAGACCAAAAACCGCCCGGCACCAGGTCCGGGCGGTTGTATCATCCATTTGTATGAAAGACATCGTTCCCAACAAAGGGAGACGCTATTGATTCTTAGTCACCGAAGGAAATGCCGATACTCCGGGCTGCACGAACCTGACTGCAATCCACGGGCACAGTCTTCAGCTTTCCGGCCACCTCTTTCAGCGGCACGGGAACAATCTCGCCGTTTTGCAGAGCCACCATGTTGCCGTACTTTTTCTCGATAATCAGCTGTGCGGCTGCCGTACCCAGACGAGTGGTCAGAACACGGTCATAGGGGCAGGGGCTTCCGCCTCTCTGATAATGGCCGGGAACCACCACGCGGATTTCCTGAGAGAGCTTTTCTCCCAGCTCGTGGGCCAGACGATAGGAAATGGAAGGATAGGCCATGTTGGCACGGGCTGCCTTGAATTCCTTCTTGCTCATAGCGGCTTCCTGCTTGGAAATGGCGCCTTCCGCTACTGCCAGAATGGAGAAGCAGCTTCCCCGCTCGTTGCGGCGCTTGAGAACCTTTGCGATCTTGTCCACATCATAAGGAATTTCCGGCAAAAGAATCACGTCTGCACCACCGGCAATACCGGCTTCCAACGTCAGCCATCCCACTTTGTGTCCCATGACTTCCACAATAAAAATCCGGCCATGAGAAGTGGCGGTAGTATGGATGCAGTCAATCACATTGGTGGCGATTTCCACCGCACTGTGGAAACCAAAGGTCATATCCGTGCCCCACACATCATTATCGATGGTCTTGGGCATAGACACCACGTTCAATCCCTCTTCGCTGAGAAGATTGGCGGTTTTATGAGTACCGTTTCCGCCCAGAACCACCAGGCAGTCCAGCTTCATCTTCTTATAGTTGTCCTTCATGTTGCGGACCTTGTCCACGTTGTCCTCTTCGATTTCACGCATCATCTTAAAGGGCTGACGGGACGTGCCCAGAATGGTGCCGCCAATGGTGAGAATGCCGGAAAAATCGCTGCGCTTCATCAGCTTGTATTCGCCGTGAATCAAGCCGCGATAGCCGTCCTGAATGCCGTAAATTTCCACGTCCTTGCCATAGTGCTCATACAGACCCTTGGCAACGCCGCGAATCGCCGAATTCAAGCCTTGGCAATCTCCGCCGCTGGTGAGAATTCCAATTCGTTTCATTCCAAATCACATCCGATCATCACAATTTTATCTGAAAGCAACTTCGCTCACCTAAAATTTTACAACATTTCCCACAAGATATCAATCATTTTTTAAATCCGCACTGCGAATGGGCGTATAAGGGCGGTCGTCGGAAATTTTTTCCTTGCCCTTTACGGCCTTCTGGGCCAGCTTGGAAAACTCCCGCTGACAGTTGCAGGCGGTCTTGCCTCTGCGTTCCACATGGACATAGGTGGTATCCGGCAGCTGAGTGCGGGCGTTGGTGGTATCCTCCAGCATCAGGTCCAAAATGGAGAAAGCCCGCTCCTTCAGATCCGGGTCTTCAATGGGGAATACCAGCTCCACACGGCGATCCAGATTCCGGGGCATCCAGTCGGCGCTTCCCATATAAATTTTGGGGTTGCCTGCATTTTCAAAGCGGAAAATACGGCTGTGTTCCAACAGCTGGCCCACAATGCTGATGACGGTGATGTGCTCGCTGACACCGGGCACGCCGGGAACCAGACAGCAGATTCCGCGGACAATAAGCTTGACCGGAACCTTTGCCTGAGAAGCCTCATACAGCAGGCGGATGATCTCCGGGTCTACCAGAGAGTTGACCTTGGCGGTAATGCCGCAGGGAAGTCCACGATGGGCATTCTCGATTTCCCGCTGAATCATCATGCGGAAGAAGGGGCGCATTCCATGAGGCGCCACCACAAACTTGTTGTACTCCGGCGGACGGGAATAGCCGGTGATGGTGTTGAACATGGAGGAAGCATCTGCGCCATAGGCTTCCTTACAGGTAAACATACCGATATCCGTATAAATCTTTGCCGTGGAGTCGTTATAGTTACCGGTCCCCATATGGACATACCGGCGGATACCATCCTCTTCCTTGCGGACCACCAGCAGAATCTTACAGTGGGTTTTCAGGCCGGCCAGACCATAAATGACATGGCAGCCGGCTTTTTCCAGCTTTCTGGCCCAGATGATGTTGTTTTCCTCGTCAAAACGGGCTTTCAGCTCCACCAGCACGGTGACCTGCTTTCCGTTTTCCGCTGCACGGATCAGCGCCGCCACAATGGGGGAATTACCGCTGACGCGGTACAGAGTCTGTTTGATGGCCAGCACATTTTCGTCCTCTGCGGCGGCCTGCACAAAGTCCACCACACAGGAGAAACTCTCATAAGGATGGTGCACCATCCGGTCTTTTTCCCGAATTGCAGCGAAAATATCGTCATAGCCCCAGAAGTCTGCCGGGGGATACACCGGGCGAATGGGGTCAAAGCACAGATTTTCAAAACCGGACACCCCGGCAAATTTGGAAAAGAAGGTGAGGTCCAGCGGGCCGGTCACTTCATAAATTTCCGAGGACTTCATTTTCAGCATGTCCACCAGGAAGCTGCGAATTTCCTTGTCGCAGTGGTTCACCAGCTCCAGACGGACGGGACGGCCTCTTTTTCTCTTTTTGATGGATTCCTTCACGGCCCCCAGAAAATCCTCGGCCTCTTCGTCAATATCCAGATCGGAGTTTCGAGTAATCCGGAAGGGACACCAGGCCTCGATTTCCAGCAGCTCAAACAGCTCTGCCAGATGGCAGATAATCACATCTTCCAGCAGGACAAAAGCCCGTCCATCCTCACAGGGGATTTCCAGAAAACGGGGCATAATGGAGGGAACCTGAACGATGGCAAAGCAGGACTCCTCTTTTCCCTTGAGGCGCACTGCGATATTCAGACTTTTGTTGGCAAGCAGGGGGAACGGACGGCTGGTGTCCACCGCCAACGGTGTGAGCACGGGGAACAGAACTTTATGGAAGTAATCGGAGATATAAGCTTTCTGGGTTTCGTCCATTTCCTCCGGCCGGATGAAGAATATTTTGTTCTTCTTCATCACCGGCATGATGGAACGATATAGACAGGAATACTGCCGCTCCATGAAGTTGTGAATTTTGTCTTCCAGCTGTACAATCAGCTTGTCCGGCGTCAAACCGGATTCATCGGCTTTCTTATAACCGGAGTTCACCTGAGCTTTAACACCGGCCACACGCACCATAAAAAACTCGTCCAGATTGGAACCGGTAATGGCCAGAAAACGCAGCCGCTCCATCAAAGGATTTTCTTTTTTCAATGCTTCTTCCAGCACCCGGATGTTGAAATCCATCCAGCTCAGTTCCCGATTGTGATAAGGGATTTTATATGTCTGGTCCATTCAAACACGACCTTTCTCAAGTTTCAGTTTATATCATGGGAAGCCGGATTGTCAGCTCCGGATCAATGCCGAACACTTCCTTGAAGAAGGGGCAGCACTGGGAAAAGGCCCACTGCTCCAAATGCATGTCCTCATTGGTTTCTCCCGTTACCAGCAGCCGGTTGTGCTCCATGCGGACTTTAATATCGCTGAGCTTCTGCCGCTGGGACTTATCCAGCGAGTTAGCCAAACGGAAAATGGCTACCAGCTTGGATACCACCAGTTTCTGCTGTTCGTCCAGCTGGGAAAGGGCCCACTCTTCCATATTGGGTACATTGAATTCGTTATAACTGGCCACATAGGCAATCAGCCGCATCTGGGAAGCTGTCAGGCCATAGAGATCGAAGTTCTTCACCAGGTCAAAGGAACTGCGGGTGTGCAGCTTGGTATTGACATAGTGTCCGCAGTCATGAAGAATAGCGGCAAGCTCCAGCGCCAGCCGGTAATTGACCGGCAGACCGTGAATGGCCTTTGTCTTGTCGAAAATCTTCACGGCAAACTTCCGAATCAGCTCTGCATGGTTTCTAGGGCAGCCATATTTATCCGCAATGGACTGAGCGCTGGCAATAGCGCCGGAACTGATGTGCTGGCGATAGGCCTCTACGGTTTTCGGCAGAAGCATATGACGCATCACGCCGTCCCACAGGTCCACCACCGGCAGAATGATATACTCCGCACTGGAAAAGCGCAGCAGCCGGGTAAACACGGATACAGCGGAATAGAGGATGTCCGCCTCTTCTTCCGTAATGCCAAAGCGGAAGCCGATTTTTTCGGAAGAAAGCGGGCTGATTTGGCGGTGCATAGCGGTGATTTTTTCCGTATGGAGAATATACCGGTTCTGCTCCGCCTGCAATTCAAATACCCGGGCAATGAGCTTCACGTCACTGCCGGTAAACACCAGATTGGATACCTGCACATTGTGAAGAGAATTGGCAATGCGCTCCATAATGGCGTCCAGATACTCTTCCATGACAATGTGATAATTTTCCGGCTCGTCCCCGCCGGTATACAGCACATCCCGCAGCTTCAGGGAGCCGATGGGAATACTCTGGGAATAGATGACATTTTTTCCGTCATACAGGGCAATACCGATACTGCCGGTACCAATATAAGTGAGGAGCGTATCCTTCTTTTCCACGTTCTCCATTTCGTTCAGGGCCCGAAGCATCTCGGAATAGATCAGTGTTTTTTCCTGATCGTCCTCCAGCACCTGTACCGTCATATCGTTCTGGATTTTCAGCTGATCCGTTACATAGGTCCGATTTTTCGCTTCCCGAAGCGCCGTAGTGGCCACTACCTTGACCTGATCCACCCCGTACCCCTGTATCACCTCGGAATAGCCCCGGAGAATTCCGGACAGCTCCCGAAGGCTTTCAAAGCTGATTTTTCCCTCGTGGAATACCTCGTGACCCAGATGGAGCGGACATTCCAAATGGTCCACATCCACGATCTCTCCTTTTCTTACCTGTGCGATCCGCATTTTCAGCATATGGGAGCCAATATCGATGACTGCACCGCTCTTACTGGTCTTTTTCTTGTTCATGAATGATCCCAATTCCTTTCCGACACCGGATGCTTGGAAAGCACTGTCCGGCAATCAAACTTATCTGTGAAAATTATAGCATAAATCTCCGGCTCCATGCAATTTTTTTATTAGTAAAGTGCAAGTAAAAACCATGTAAATTTTAAATTTCAGGATCATTTTCTTTTATTGAAAAAAGAGCCGCAAAATCCTGCGGCTCTTTTGCAAATATCTCAGACTTCATCCATATCATCCAGATACTCGTCTTCTCCCTCATCGGCATCCATCAGTTCGTTGATGCGCACCCGGCGTTCAATTTTGGTTTTTTCCACCTGCTCGTGGAGCATTTCCTTCACCACTTCGCTGTTGCGGATATTGCGAAGCTCCAGTGTCGGGGTGCTCTGGTCCGAAGAAACCACAATCACACTGCCAACGCCGAAAATCCGCTGTCCAAAAGAGCGGCGCAGACTGATATCCCGCACACGATACAGCAGAAGTTCATCGGTGGCCAGATTCAAAAATCCCTTTTTAACAAAGAGCCGGTCATCGGACATGGAGTATTTGGTAAAAGTAATGGGCATTCCCAGAAAACGCTTGCGATCCTGCCAGAGAATGTTCGGCATGACAGTCCCCTCCATTTTTAGCCATAACAGCTTGTTTTTTTCATTATAGGAGATTTCCCTGCAAAAAGCAACCGAAACCAGACCCAAAAGCAAAATCATAACCACCCGTCAAACGGGTGGTTTGCACAAGGGCTATAAGCCCAA
>ERZ1643250.715-NODE-715-length-32902-cov-26.987518_pt1 | contig 32902 bp, 27 predicted proteins | sample MGYA00579262_ERZ1643250 | MGnify/ENA primary metagenome ERZ1643250 (study PRJEB29033, sample SAMEA4952265) | chicken gut metagenome | biome: Broiler Chicken; feature: Gastrointestinal Tract; material: Caecum | place: Ireland | collected 2018 | study: Broiler...
AAAAACGCAGTTCCCAAAAAGCGTTCCTTTCGGTGGGTTCTGTACTGCATCCTTATTGTAGTGGTTATTGCCGTTCTCTTTTCTCAATGTGCAGGAACTTCCAAGGCGCAGATTCTTGAAACCGCCAAAAGCTTCACACTGGATAACAGCGATGTGACCTTGGGCGAAGCGGTGGAAACCAACCTCAGTGATGTGGAATGGACCTGCTATGATCAAGATGATGGGTACTGGACCGTCACAGTGTCGGGTTACAACGCCAACGAAGACGCGACGGTCACACTGTTGATCGGCGTCACCGAAATCAACGACGATCAGGTCTATTACGAGACGATTTACGGAGAAGTCAACGGTTCCGGAAGCAGTGAAGCATCCGATATCAACTATGCCATCGCCATTGTGTACGACAACGTCGGTCAGGCCCTGGTAGATAACCTCACCAGTTATCTGCTCGGCATCTGAACGTTGCCGGCGGTCTTCCTGTCCGAACAGGCTTTACAGAATACGATGAAAAAACGGAAAAGAGGAGGATTTTTCCATGAAATATTGTCAGAATTGCGGTGCGCAGCTAAGTGATTCCGCTAAGTTCTGCCCGCATTGCGGTACTCCTGTTCCATCCACAGCAGCCCCGAGCGAGCCCACCGCCCCCTTCCAGGATCAACCCGCGGCAGCAGCACCATCCAATCAGCCCGCATCAGCATCCGCAGCGAACTATACTGAACCCCCACTCCCGACCAACTCAAAAAAGCGTTGGGGTATTGCCGCACAGTTCGACGCAATTGCTGCAGGGCAGAAACCGCAATCCAGTTATTTCACCTATCTTTACGGTTTCTTCCAGCTGCTGTATCACAAAAGCTATGCTCTGTTTAAGCGCACCTATCTTCCTTGCTGCATTGCCCTTATCATAGATTTTGGATTGCTTTCTTACTCATTTACCGCAGTACCGACCGCAGACACCCTTTCGACAATTGCCATGTTCTTGTTATTGCCTATCGCCATTTGGTTTGTCGTTGTCAGTATTTGGGTCAGCCGATACTATCCACAAGAATTGTATAAGCAGGTAGGGGGAAACGCCGACCGTATCCCGACCAGCATTCTCCCTCCGGTTCTTGGTGGAGTTGTCCTTCTATTTCTGGCTATCGTTGCCCTACTTGTAGGCTATCTTCTTTCCCCGGTCGATTCTTCCAATACCGATTTGCCCGCGCCTGTCACCAGTGCCAGCGAGCCAGCGGAAGAAGAAGTCCTTCCCGAAGAAACAACTCCCGCTGAAACACCCCTGCCTACCGAGTCTTCGACGGCGCAAGGTTCTGTTGACCACTCTATACAGGACCCCATCGCCGATTTGCGGCCTGTGGAAGATTGCTGCCTCGTCACCGAGAATGAACCTTGGAAAGGTGCCTGGGCTTATTCAGATGGAAGCGATATTCTTATTTTTGAGAATACCATGGCAGCCCAAGATAATGCCATCACCAATGCAGACGGCAGCATCACCATATATCGTGCCGATTCCCGGGATGGCTCTGTATATTCTATCTTTACGCTTTCCTCGGATCAAACAACACTGACTGAGCAAGACGCAGAAGGGAATCTGGTACAAACCTATGTCCGTCCCACCTATGATATGGCTGCCACACCGCTGCCTACTGCCTACTGGGGTTCCTATACTTTGATGGAAGATAACACCATCAGTGAGCTAAATCCCTACGGCGACCTCACCAATTTCTTTGGTCCGGGTGAAAACTTTATAATCGACGCCTTCCGAATCGGCAAGGCTCCGTATAATCGGCTTGTGGATTACGGAGACGGTACCTGGAGTGCATATTTTACCGTGCCTCCAGAAGGTGGCTATTCCAACTTCGGTTTTGTCACCGAAGGAGAGGATTTGTATTTGGAAATCTATGACGACTCCGGAAATGTCCGTGGCCGATACCTGCGCACTGCGCGCTAAAGGAGAAACGAACCATGCAATGCAACTATTGCGGCAAGGAATTGCCCGAAGGCAGTGCTTTCTGCAACTATTGCGGCCATCCCCAAAACGAAACCGCCAAACAATCTTCGCCTGATACTCCGACACCGGCTACCGCCGCTCCTCACGAAGACGAGGGGACATTGAGATGCCCGCACTGCGGCTCCACGCGGCTCCAGTACACCACCACCGTGAAAACGCAGGGCGTTTCGGTGGGTGAGGCCTGCTGCGGATATATCTGCTTGGGACCGCTTGGTCTTCTTTGTGGGCTTTGCGGTGCCGGGTCTACCGAAACCAAAGAAGGCTGGGTCTGCTGTGACTGCGGCACTAAGTTCACCACCGGGGAAGCCCAACGAGCCGTGAGGCAAAAGTTACAACAAGAGCAGAACCTGGCTAAAAAGCAGCAGGAAAAAGAAGCACAGCTGGCCACCTGGCACAGCATGATGGAAAGTTGCCCCTACCCTCCCGAACAGTTGTCCGCACTCTATGACGAAGCAACCAAACAGGTGGAAGAGAAAGACAAAAAGCTCCGAGCCGCTTGGAAAGAAGAGCGCAAAGCAATCGGGTCATGGCAGGCTACCGCTTATGGAATGGCGGCAGGCTTCGTCATCGCCTTACTTGGCGTCCTTATATTTGTAATTGCGCTACTGACCAGCAGCGCTGTAGGATACGGGATTCTCCTTGCAATCATCGGTATTGCTGTTTTGGCATTTTTCAGCCAGAAAGATGACAAACTGTTTGACCAATATGCCAGTTCCTCTCTCCGGGCAATGAAAGAGGAAAAAGAACAGGCAATCCAGCACAAAGCGGAACTAAAAAAATACCAGGAAGCCTATCAGGGCCTGAAAGCTGAAAAGAACAAGGGCTCCTGATGTGGTTGTGGTTGTGGAATCTGGGCAAAAAACTGGGCTGTCACCAACTGCCCGAGCGAAGCTTTTATTGGCATGGGTATCAGTTTCCTGTCTGTGCCCGATGTACCGGCGTATACATAGGTGAGTTGCTCGCCCTGTTCGGGCATTTCGTTATTGGTAGTTTCTGGCGTTTGGATGTTCTCTTCTGTCTGCTGATGTTGCTGGACTGGACTGTTCAATTTCTGAAAATTCGTTCTTCCACAAACATAAGGCGCTTGGTTACCGGTCTCCTTTGCGGATATGGACTGACCGATTTGGGATTGTTGCTGCTGGGTATTGTCTTCCATCTGATTGTATCGTTGGTCTGACTTTTTCTCTGGAGTGTTCTCCTTGGCACAAAAGGTGTCTTAGGATCGCACCAATCCTTTTCTTCGAAAACCCTTTTCCTTTTTGCCGTATATTATAAAAATAGAGCCGTATGGAAATTGCTTCCATACGGCTCTATTTTATTTTGCAAGGAGGATATATCCCATGAATCTGTGCTGAGAATTTTCGCATTTCGGAAAATGTAGCCGAAGCGCTGGTGGCTTTGACGGTGGCTGTAGTTACCACCATTATCACCAGCCTGAACGAAGACAACTGAGATGACCAGGAAAGGAATGACCTATGGACGAAACATTGACCTGTGTATGCTGCGGTACCGAGGTCCACCGCGATGAAGTCTGTTTTGTAGGAGACCAGCCCCTTTGCCGTGACTGTGCCGATGAGGAAACCTTCGTCTGTGACAACTGCGGCTTCCGTCATTGGGACAGCGATAACCAGGGGGACGACCGGTATGATCTTTGCCCCTCCTGCCGGGAGGAATACTTTGTGGCCTGCAGCGAGTGTGGCCGCCTGATCCCCAACAGCGAAGCATGGTATGACGGAGACGACGACGAAACGCCGCCTTACCCTTCTGCGCCATCTACCATGACGCGAGGATTAATGATAAGTTTTAAAATTTGCCCCACATCCGTGCTTAGCATCTGTGCATGCAAACCGGGTATTAGACTGACCATCTGTCGATTATAAGGACAGCGGGGACTTGTACTGATTATATTTTTCCAGATATATTGGAGCAATGCCTGCTCATCTGGCAAAGAGAAGTGATAATGCATTTCAAAGGTATGGATTCCTACCTCATCATGATAAAGCCGACAGAAAAAGGATGGAAAAGGCTCAACACTTGGAACAATGATAAAATTTCTCCCAAAGTTCAGAAAATCCTGGGTGTAAGGACAGAAATACGCTTCCAAAAGTTGCTTTCATAGAGAGACAAATGACCACATAAATAGGGGAAATCAGCAAAAAAAGAAGGCCGCCTGAACCTCTCCACAAAATTGCGGGTTGGCTCAATCGGCCCCTTTGTCAGGGTCTATGAAGTTAAAGGTAATGGTAATATGTTTGTGGGCATCCACCTCCACACGGCGTACCAGCTGTTGCAGCTGTCCTTTTTCCAGATGATCGAATTGCAGAAACGCCCGGATCTTTTTTTCGATGGCATCCGTCTGGTCCAAATCGTTTTCCAGACGTGCCAGCTGTTCCAGTTCCTTTTGGCAGCGTTCCTCCTCCTTGCGCAGGTTCTGAGAGATATAGGCAAACTCATCCTCACGCAAGATCCCGGCGGCTTTATCCTTGTAGGCATCCAATCGGGTTTTGCGTGCCGATTCCAGCTGCTGCTCCAGCTTGCTGCGGCGGCTTTTCAGCTCCTGCTGTCCCTGCTGCTTTTGAGCACGCTTGCGGGCCATTGCCTTGGAATCCACCTGATTCTGTGCCAATGCACGCAGCGCATCCACTACCGCCTGCACCACCACATCTTCCCGGATGCTGTGCGAGGTACAGTGATGTGCTGTTGGGTCGCGATAATACCCATAGCAATTCAGATACCAGTACTTTCCCCTCTTTTTGGCGTAGAGAGGACTGCCGCAGTCGGCACAGTAGGCAATGCCGGTTAGCAGATGGGGATGGTCTGTGGTTTCGTATGTACGAACCTTCTGCATCTGTTGCGCCAGAGCGAAGTCTTCCCGGCTGACCAGCGGCGTATGGGTGTTTTCCACCACAACCCAGTCTTCGGGATCGACCCGGCGGCGATTGTGTACCTTATAGTTGATCGTGCGAGTGAACTGCTGGGCCATATCGCCCTGATACACCGGATGGCTCAGGATTCGACGGATGGTTTCCGCATTCCACAGCCCAGTAAAACGACGGCTCTTGTCTGTCATCTGCTTTTGGGCTGCCGGTGAGGGAATTTCCTCCTGATTGAGAATTTTGGCGATGCGGGTGCGGCTGGCCCCGCCCAGAAACAGCGCAAAGATGCGCCGCACCGTGGGAGCGGTCTCCTCATCGGGCAAAAGATGATATCTGTCCTCAGGGTCGATGCGATACCCAAAGGGTGCCTGCCGACCCAGGAATTTTCCCTGCCGCTTGAGGATGCTCAGCGAGGTACGCACCTTGGCGCTGGCATCGGCGGCATATAAATCGTTGAATACATTTTTGAATACGGCCATCTGCTGGACACTGTCGGTGTTGCTGGCAGAGTCGTATTGATCATTGACGGCGATGAACCGGATTCCCAAACGAGGGAAGATTTCTTCCAGATATCGCCCGGTCTCGAAATAGTTGCGCCCCAAACGGGAAAGGTCCTTGACGATGACGCAGCTCACGCTGCCATCCATCAGGCATTGATTCAGTTCCTGAAAGCCGGGACGCGCAAAGTCCGTTCCGGTGTGGCCATCGTCCACAAATTCCCGGACAATATCAATGTCATGTTTTTTTGCCCACTCCCGCAAGAAGGAGCGTTGGTTCTGGATGGAGTCCGATTCCGCTTCCGGGCCATCGGCCGAGGAGAGCCGCAAATAGATCGCCGCTTCCTGCTGACGGACAGACTCCCGCATTCTACTTTTTTTCACAGGTCATCTCCCTCCGTTGCTTCCAGGTTCAGGTTGCTCAGTAGCTGTTCCAGGCAGTCCGCCAGCGTCCGGCTTCCCGCTTCGGTAGAGAATGTAACCGTAACAGATTGTGTGCCCATACTTGGCACCTCCTTTTCAGTACGCAGTTGCAGGGTATCTTTAGGGAATAATATGCGGAACTTTCCTGCGGTATTTTCGATTGCAGAGTCAATCGTCACTGCGATTACTGGTAGCTGTTACGGCCGTATATTTTTTTATCAGGCAGATGCGATTATATTCGAGCGTATATTGTTGTGTGGGCAATAAAAATTTATACATCGGTGGGACGGGGTGCCTATTGAAGCCTGCTATTTGTTGGTTGTATAATACCTTTAGATAAGAATTTCAAAAAATATAAAATTTCGGGGTTGTACAAGGAGCAAGTATGAATCAACAAAAAGAAAATCCGTTTCCCATAATTCCACAGCCGTTGTTGAACAGCCAGATGGAATTTGGCAAGATTCTGTCGAAGTATCAAAAGTACCTGAAGGAGAACGCTGCAGAATATCGGATGCGCCATTTTGAAGCTACTGCCTTGCCGGAGTCCGATAAGGCGCCGCATGTCTCTTTGCCCCACAACCTACCGGCAGGTTCCTTTCCACTTCCCTGCCTGGTCGGAGAGTCTGCCAACAAAATTGCCAAATACACCGAGCGGATTTTCTGGGCCGAAGGCGGTGATCCCGTATTGTCTTCCTGTATGGATCCGCACGACATTCCTTGGCATTCGCCTCAGCAGAATCTTCTCGAGGCCATCCACTTTTGCCCTATTGCCATCTTCCGCCCGGCGGATAAACCGTTCGGGTATACTACCAAACTCTGGATATACCTTTATCAGGTCTTTCGTAGCGTCGAAGCACCCGCAGATGATCCTGACGCTTTTCCTAAAATGAAGATCAAGCCTCTCTGCATCTATTATGTTTCCTCTCTACAGTCGCAGGATCTAAAAAAGGCCATAGAGTATTTCCACTCCCAAAACCTCACCATCGCGCATCTTCGCGCGCTCCTGATACGCCAAGCCTATCTTTTGTATGGAGTAGTCCCCTCCTTTTTACTCCTGCGGAAACCTCTGAAGATTGCTTCCCCCCTCGATTTTTTGTTTGACAGTGAAATCACCATTTCCCTCCACCCTTCGGTGGCCAACTGGTGGACCTGTGCCCTTCATCAGCAGGTAGAATTTCTTGCTTCTGAGAAGGGCAAGCAGCAATCTTTTCCCGGCCAAGTGTCCTCTGACAGTGACATGAACACAGATTATTTCTTGGAAAGCTGGGAAACAAATTTCAAAAAATTGTATTGGAAAAGCAGCGCACGAGTAGAAACCTTCCGCACACGTCTGTTCCTTCCCTACAATCCAAAGTATCCTCTGAATGTTCCCTCTGACTTTCAACACAGCAATCAGTTACTGGGCTTCACCAATCACAGCCTTTTAGGTCCAAAATATTATTCTATAGCGTTGTGGACTCAAGCCGGCTTTACTGACCCCATTCTGCAGCCGGTTGAACTCCTTCTGCGTCCTTTCTACCAAAGACAACATCACCATGGATTTCTCAAAGAGGACCTTTACAAAGCTTGCCACAGCTGGTTGTCCTACGCCGCAGCAAATGTCAGCCGTACTTACTTTCTTTCTGCCTTACTGGCAGCCGCCTACAGCTTCTTTTCACCGGAAGTGCCCCTGGACAAGCTTCCCAGCATTAAACTGTTCGACGCCCTGCAAGATTGTGTTTCCCTGGTGGCCACCGATTCAGAAACTCTCTCACCAGGGTCTGATCACCCTCTGCTCACCTCTCAGCTGCTGTGGAATGTTTTCCATGTCCCGTCCAGGGCTGCGGTGTCCTCAATTTTTGCAAAACTTCGTAAGGCTCAGCATCGGCTCTGTATTCTGATATTTGACGGACCTTGCCGCACATTAACACAATTGGAATACACTCACCTCCTGTGTTACGGGAAACCTCTTCTGACCGTAAACGCTGTTTTGCCGGAAGGTTTCCGAACCATTCCTGTAAAGCTGCGCGATTTGGGGTGCTGGACGGACATTCCCCTTGCCACCACCGCCCCGGCGGATAGTGAAGACTATTTTCCCTCTTCGGAATCCTTTTACATCCTTTGCATGATTGCTGACCGGGTCATTAACCGCCTTGCATGGGTGCAAGCCAATCGTACAATGTTGCGCACTCACCTTACTATGGAGTCGAAATTCCGGAAGCTTTGCGTTTTTTCCGAGAATGTCCGTGTCTCCAGAGATTTTCTGCGTTATTTTCGAAATTCCTTGGAGCGCCACAAAAATCCATCCTGCAAAGCCCTGGCCTATATTGATGAGCGCATCGTCTTCAAGGAATTCCGTTCCTGCTGCAGCGTTTCCGGTCTTCGCTCCTATATGCCGCAGCTCCGGTTTCTTTCCCTTTTAGGTATTTCCGCCATGGTTTTAAAAGACAAAGATCCGGATCATCTTTTCGAAATTCCAGCCAATCAGCTCCTTCCCCATGATCTGTATACCTCCTTCGAATTTTTCTACCCACTTCTTCCTCTTCGAAAAAATATGGTAAAAGATGCCTTCAAAGGTATCTGGGGAAAGTTTCTTGTCTTTCTCAGTGATCTGAGACAAAAAAAGCCTCCCTACTTTTGCCAAAGTAAGGAGGAATATCTGCTATGCCTGCATAGCGGCAGCCAACCCCTGGGCTGGGAGAGCGACGGGCGTTTCTATCTGACCTACGATTTGTATTGGGATGCGTTCCTGGCGAATCAACCTTACCGCAATCTTCTGGCAACAAAGCAGAACCAATTTCAGCGCCAGTATCTCGCCCCCAAGGCTGGTTCCTTGCTGCACCGAGATGATATAAAAAGCGGACGGTGGTATTGCCGGTTTACCGCCACGGAAAATGGGAAGTCTGTGCGAATTGGCAAGTTTTTGGTGCTGGATTGCAGCATTCTTACCCGTAAATGAACCCCGCCTGAAACTGTTCAGGTTCTCAGAGAATTTCCGGATTCGCTCCCCGGTACCAGTGAATCGATTGCAAGACATTTCCAACGCTGAGGCGGCATTTGCCTCAACTCGCAACCCGCAGAGCCCACCAGCCCCGCCGGAAGTCCGGTTTTGTTTTTCATTTTAAACGTATTATCGAAAAAATCGCATAGTTCAAAACTCTGTACCAGCCCCGCCCGGCACAGAAATTGGGACCACCTGCCACCTTTTTGTACCTTATTTGGTATGTGAACTGCTTTTCTTCGGATCGGCAAAGGTAAACTCAATGAGAATATGCTTGCGCTCGTCAACCTCCACACGGCGTACCAGCTGCTGCAGCTGGACTTTTTCCAAGTGATCAAACTGCAGAAATCGCCTGGCCCGCTCTTCGATGGCAGTAACGTTTTCCCTCTGTGCATGTTGGTCATTCAAACGGGCCAACTCCCGACAGCATTCCTCTTCTTCCCGGCGCAATGTTTGGGAGATATACAAAAATTCCGCCTCGTCCAGAATTCCATCCACTTTGTCTTTGTAGGCATTCAATCGGGCGCGGCGGGCAATTTCCAGCTGTTGTTCCCATTTTGGGCGCAAATCCTGTATCGTTTTGCCTTTTTGGCGTTTTTCCAGTTGTTTTTGCGCCCAAAGGTGCAGATCTACCTGACCTTGTGCCAATGTGCGCAGCGCATCCGCCACCGCTTGCAGTACCTTATCTTCCCGGACGCTGTGTGCCGTGCAGCAATGGGCCGCCGGGTCGCGATAATATCCATAACAATTCAAATACCAGTATTTGCCCCGCCTTTTGGCATAAAGAGGGCTACCGCAGTCGGCACAACAGGCAATACCGGTAAGCAGATGTGGATGGTCCGAACTTTTGTATGTACGGATCTGCTGCATCTTTTGGGCCTGGGCAAAATCCTGCCTGCTGACCAATGGTTGATGGGTATTTTGTACTACGATCCATTCCGCCGGGTCTACTCTGCGGCGCAGATGCACTTTGTAGTTGACGGTCCTGGTGAATTGTTGGGCCATATCCCCCTGATACACCGGATGACTCAGGATACGCCGGATCGTTTCGGCATTCCACAAGCCGGTGAACCTGCCGCATTTGTCTGTCCCCTGCCGACAAGACGGCGACGGAATTTTTTCCCGGTTCAGCATCTGTGCGATTTTCGTACGGCTGGCGCCTCCCAAAAACAGAGCAAAAATCCGCTGCACCACCGGACCGGTCTGCCCGTCCGGCAGCAAATGATATTTATCCGCAGGATCAATGCGGTACCCGTAGGGTGCCTGCCGACCGAGAAATTTCCCCTGCCGCTTGAGAATTCCCAGCGAAGCACGCACTTTGGCGCTGGCATCCGCCGCGTACAGGTCATTGAATACATTTTTGAAAACCGCCATCTGCTGGATGCTGTCGGTATTTTTAGCGGAATCATACTGATCGTTCACCGCAATAAACCGAACCCCCAGCTGCGGAAAAATCTGTTCCAGATAGCGCCCAGTCTCGGCATAATTGCGTCCCAAGCGGGAAAGATCCTTGACGATCACGCACCGGACGGTGCCCGCCATCAGGCAGGCACTGAGTTGTTGAAAGCCCGGCCGTTCAAAATCCGTGCCGGTATGTCCGTCATCCACAAATTCCCGTACAAGCACAAATCCGTTGCGGCAGGCCCATTCCTGTAAAAATGAGCGCTGGTTCTGTATGGAATCTGACTCTGCCGCAGGTCCATCGGCGGAGGAAAGTCTCAGGTAGACCGCAGCCTGCACAGGGCCTTCTTCCTTACGATTCTTCATGGTCCGTTTCCTCCGGAATGTCGAAATTCAGACGATCCAGGAGTTGTTCCAGACAGGCTTTCAGCGTTTGACTCTCTGGACCGACGGAAAATTTCAGGGTAACCATGGTACTATCCATACAGCTTTGCTCCCTTCTACGGTGGCTATTCGGGGGTGTTTTCTGTTCAGCCCATAGTATGCGAAGTATTCGCCGGGTATTTATTCTCTGCCGGTTTTGCGCAGGCTTTTTGCCCGTGTGGCCTGCTTAAAAAAATCTCCGCCACAGGAAATTCCTGTGACGGAGATTTTGTATTGATGCAAAATTTACGGTTGCACGATCCCAACAGTTGTTTTTATATACCCCTCATTCTACACAGGCACCGTTGGTTTCGATCACCTGCTTGTAACTTTCGAAGGAGTCTTTCTTGATTCGTTTCAGCGTTCCCTTCCCCGCGTTGTCCCGGTCCACATAAATAAAACCGTAGCGCTTTTTCATTTCTCCTGTGGATGCGCTGATCAGATCAATGGGTCCCCACCAGGTATACCCGAACAGATCCACTCCATCATCCAAGGCGTCCCGCATGGCCCGCACATGCGCATGCAAATATTCGGTGCGATAGGGATCATGAATTTTACCATCTTCACTGACACTGTCCACCGCGCCAAGACCATTTTCCGCAATAAAAACCGGCACATGGTATCTGCCGTAGATTTCATTGAGTACCCAGCGCAGTCCCTGCGGATCAAAAACCCAACCCCAGTCGGATTTTTTCAGATAGGGATTGGCTACCCCCAGAGAGAAATTGCCCGCGGTAACATCGTGCTGTTCATCCACCGCTTCGCAGCCCGAAGTATAGTAGCTGAGCGAGAAAAAGTCCACAGTGCCTTCTTGCAGAATCTTCCGATCTTCTTCACTCACGCCCAGGTCCTCAAATCTTACCCCTTTTTCCTGCAGGTACTGGTCCGCAAAATAAGCATACCGCCCCTGCACCTGCACATCACCGCAGTACCAGATCCGCCGCATGCTTTTCTGCGCCGCGATCACGTTAACCGGATTGCAGGAATAAGGATAATGTGCGTCCGAAGCAATCATACAGCCAATTTTATATGCAGGATCAATCTGATGGCCCAGCTTGACTGCCAGAGCACTGGCCACAAACTGGTGGTGAAGAGCGCGGAACCGCCGGGTCATCTTTTCCGGAGAAAGCGAATCCGGGTCAGCCTGGGCAATATTCAGCAGCGTAGTACCGTTGGACAAAATACCCGCGCCGAAAATATCACCAAAATAGTTCATGGTCATATTGATCTCATTAAAAGTGATCCAGTATTTGACCAGCCCGCGGAATGCCTCAAAAATAGTTTTGCAGTAGGATACATAGGCATCAATGGTAGCGCGGCTCAGCCAACCATCCTGCCTGACAGCCAGAGAAAGCGGAATGTCGTGGTGCGAGATAGACACCAGCGGCTCAATATTGTACTTCCGGCATTCCATCAACAGATTACGATAGAATTCCAGCCCCTTCTCGTTGGGTGCGGCATCGTCCCCGTTGGGAAAGATTCTGGCCCAGGAGATCGACAAGCGATACACTTTGAATCCCATCTCGGCAAACAAAGCAATGTCTTCCTTGTAATGATGGTAATGATCAATGGCCATCTCCGCCGGGTAGTAGGTACCCGGCTCTACCACTCTGGTAAATCGTCTGGGAATTTCTCTTGTACCGGCCGTCAGAAGATCGGTCACTGCCAATCCTTTTCCGTCCTCCTGCCAGGCACCTTCACACTGATACGCGGAGGTTGCTCCGCCCCACAAAAAGTTTTGGGGAAACTTTGCTTTGCTCATGGTTCATCCTTTCATTTCCTGAAAGCAGCGGGTGCCCTCTTTCAATCGCAGCAGCCCTTCGCTGAGAATCTCTTTGCTGGTTGCAATGCAGATCCGAACATGCCCTTCTGATTGATCGCCAAAGAACTGATGTCCGCCCGGAATAATGGCCAGATTTGCTTCCTTCTTCAGGTACTCCACAAAAGTAGCCGCATCCGCACCCAGATCTCGGATATCCACATACAAAAGGTAGGTGGCTTTGGGCTTATATGCGTGCAAACCAGGGATATTTTTATTGATATAGTCTACCGCGTAATCACGGTTCTGCGTCAGATGCGCCACAAAAGCATCGAGCCAACCTCTAGCCTCGTTCATTGCAGCAGCCGCCGCCACCTGAGAAATGGAAGCTGCGCCACCGGCCGTGGACATCACATCGGACGCCTGAACAATCTGCCGGAACTTTTCTTCATCGGTCGTGTACACACAGCCGATGCGCAACCCGGCCAGACCAAAGCTTTTGGAAAAGCCGAACACCGACAGAACGCGGCGGCACCGCTCCATTCCCAATGCGTAAATACTGGTAAAATGAGCATCCGGGTAGATGATATCCGACCAGATTTCGTCGTTCATGATCAGGATATCATGCTTTTCACAAATCCGCATAATCTGGTCCAGTTCTTCTTCCGTATAGACCAGACCATAAGGATTGTGCGGATTACACAATCCCAACATTTTGGTTTTGTCGGTAATGTAATCTTCCAGTTTGGAAAGATCCATCCGTCTGTTTTCCGCATCCAGCGCAGCAGGATAAAAAACAGGTGTAGCTCCGGCGGCCAGACAGGATTCGCGGAACAGAAAATCACAGGGGTCAAAGACCAGCATTTCATCGCCGGGCTTCAGAAACGCCTGGGCGATGATGTACATGGCCCGTGCGGCACTGTCCACCGGCAGGACATGTTCCGGCTGTACGTACTCCGCTTTTCTGTCTTTCACGTATGAAGCAAAGGCCTCTTTGAAAGAGTCCAGACCCAGCTTTGGGGTATAAGAGAAATAACCATCCTGAATATACTCCTGCATAGCCTGCCGAATGGCCGGCGCACAGGGATAATCCGGATCTGCTGCCGTAAGCGGAATCATTCCCTGCGGTACTTCTGCCCACCGGAAATTGTATGCTTTTTTCTTCAGTGCGTTCAGGTTTACACTTTCATCATCAAAATAGTTCATTCCCGTACCTCTTTGGATTCAGAAACAGCAAGGCTGCGTGAGCGCCGCAAAACCAATGATTTTGTACGCGCTCACGCATAACCTTCCCTTACTTTATCGGTTTTCCAGCGCTTTCAGCCGTTTGTCAATATCTTCGCAGATATCAATCAGTTGCTCGGCAATGTTCATTTCGCTGCAAACCGTCATGCAGGTATCCTGCGCATGGCTGAACAGAAGCGAAAACTCCACTTCTTCCCCACGTGCTTCTGCCTGCAGCGCATCGGTCTGCACAGTATGTGCCTTGACCAGTTCCTCCTTGCCTTCCCGGAGGTCCTGCCGCGCAGCTTCGATATCAAAGGTTTTCAGCGCTTTGAGCGCCTCCATGGTTTTGACGCGGGCATCCCCTGCATGCATAATGATCTGCATGGCCACCTGTGCGTGTTCCAAATTCATAACAAACCTCCCGTACGATTACGCCTTGACCAGCGCATTTTCTTCTTCATACTGCTGCTTTTCGTATACCTTGAAGAACGGGCTCCAGATCAGGTAAGAAACAATAAACAGCACCACCACAAGGATTACACCGCTGAAACTTCCTGTTACCAGATAGCCCTGAATAATATTGGGCAGATACCACATCTGCATGGGAGAACTGGGTACCGGTACCAGACCGATGGTCATGACCACATACATAATCGTGGGGATGATAATGGAGTTGAGGCACAGCGGAATCATCAGGATGGGGTTCCATACAACCGGCGCACCAAACACAATAGGCTCATTGATGTTAAAGATAGCCGGGAAAATGCAGACACGTCCGATTGCTTTCAACCGTTTGACCTTGGAACGCATGCACATGATGACCAGCGCAAACGTGCAGCCCTGGCCGCCCAGGTAGGTCAGACCCATGACGGTTTCCATCAGGTTGATATTGGTGGCTGCATTTCCCATGGCAACAGCCGCCATATTGGCATCCATACCGTCCATCCAGATAGCCCATGCAATGGGGAACAAAATCCAGGTAAAGCCAAAGGAGTACAGGAAGCAGGTCAGGAAGCAGATGAGCACCAGACCGAACCAAGACTGACCAAAGGCCGAAATCGGCGTAAAGATGCTGCGGATCACCAGCGGCAAATCAAAGCCGGCTTCCATAACCACCAGACCGAGGACCAGGCAAACTGTAACAGGCACCAAAGCGTCGATCCAGGTTACGACGATATCCGGCATCACCGTATCTTTCTTGAAGAGCGAGTGACGGGATGCGATGTTGAAGATCCAGGCTGTAAACACCGCCGTCACCACCGCTGTCAGCATACCACCGGTACCGATTTTATCGGTCATAAAATTGATGGTACCCGCATCTCCGTCTATTACAGGCAGTGTGATGATGAAGAAAAGCGCCACACTGGTCAGCATAGCCGCAATCTTCAGTTTTTCATTTCCCTTTTTCTCCAGCACTTTCATAGGTACCAGGATAGCCAGGAAAATAGCGATCAAGCCAAAGGAGAACGTGTTCAGCTTGGAGATGTTCGGCAACCAGCTCAACACCGGGAAGTTGCGCAGAACATCAATAATGGAGGAAACAGAGCCGATCATAATCATCGGAAGGATGCTCATGATAGACTGCTGGATAGCACCGATATACACGTTTTGGGTGATCTTGTTCAATTTAGGCGCCAGAGAATTGGAGATCCATCCCATAAATCCCTTCTGGGTCTCGTCCACCGTCGTTGCCGCCTTTTGGGGCTCAGCTGCCGCCTGCTGTGGTGCATCCTGTACCTTTTTTTCTTCCGGGGCAGCAGCCGCTTTATTGCCCAGGATTCCCAACGCCTTTTTCAGCGTTGCTTCCCCGTCAATGGCACCGTATGCATCCTTATCAATAAAAGTAAAAGGAATCTGGAACTGTTTCAGATCGTTTTCCAGTGCATCCTTCTTATATTCCAGATGCGGACCAAACATGATCAGGTCTGTGCCCTTGAGATTGTTCATCATCTCCGCATCGCTGCGGGCAATGATCTCGATGTCTTCCAGACCCTGTGCCTTTGCCGCTTTACGCATGGCCTGTGCCATAAAGCCGCTGGACGCACCGGCACCGCACATCAATAAGATTTTCATAACCTTCCTCCTTATTTTATGTCATTTGCACGCGATGACTTCTAGCTCACACAACGCTTCCTTAGGCAGTTGCTTGACCCCGACACAAGATCTGGCCGGGCAGACTCCTTTGAAAAATTCTGCGTATACCTCATTGAAGTCCCCAAAGCCGCTCATATCTGTAAGGAAGCAGGTGGTTTTCACCACATCATCTAATGTATATCCCACCTCCTTCAACACGCTTTCTACGTTTTTCAGGGATTGCCGCGCCTGCGCTTTCATATCCGTCCCTTCAATTTTGCCCGTGGAAGGGTCTACCGGAAGCTGGCCCGAAACAAAAACAAGGGACCCGGCAGAGATACCTTGGGAATAGGGGCCGATGGCAGCCGGCGCGTTCAAAGTTGCAATTTGCTTTTTCATGTGGATCTTCCTTTCCGCTGTGTTTTGGTGTATATCTTTTTCTCTGCCCTTATTCTATCGCATTACTTTAGTTTAGTCAATACATTATTTTACATTCTTAAGATGATATATTTTTTACCGCTTATTCTATATTTAATTTCGTTCTGGATGCCTTTTACAAGCAAAATGTATATTTTCAACATATATTTATTATTATTAACCAAATTTCCATCAAGCGAGCAAGCCGGGGCGCCCCTCTCTTTGAATGAAATAAAATTTGTTTTGCAAAATATATTTCATTAGTTTATAATAGAAGTGGAGGTGCATTTATGGAATCGCACGAAATTCAGCTGACTCTGATTGAAAAACAAATTCTGAACAGTTACTGTTCTATCATACATGGATTGGCGGACTATCTGGGGCCCGGCTACGAAATTGTGCTGCACAGCCTGGACAGTTTTGAGCATTCGGTCATCAGTATCGTCAACGGAGAGCACACCGGACGGGCGGTAGGTGCCCCCATCACCAACAAAGCACTGGATATGCTGAACAAGTTCAGCGAAAGTGGGGCATCCAGCGAGACTTACTTTTCTACTAACTCCCGCGGCGAACCGTTAAAAAGCACCACCATTGCCATACGGGGTGAAAACAATCGCATCATCGGGTTGCTTTGCATGAACTATTACATGAACACCAGCTTTAGCGAATTCATCAACAATTTCATCCCCCCCAACACGCCCAATATCGAAAATGCCCCCGTAACGGAAACCTTCGCATCCAATGTGGATGACATGATTTCCTCCGCATTGGAACATGCCCGACGGCAGATTTACAACGACCCGTCCATCTCCTCTTCCAACAAAAACAAAGCCATCATCTCTTTGCTGTATGACAAAGGAATCTTTCAGATCAAAGATTCCGTTCCCAAAGTAGCAGATTTGCTGGGGATTTCAAAAAACACCGTGTATCTGCATTTGAGGAATTACACCGGAGCCTGAATATTCGGCATTTTCTATGCAGGTTTATCATCAAAACAGAACAACAAAATAAAACCACCCCCGCACCAATTGGTGCGGGGGTGGTTTTGTTAGAGGAATCCAGACCGGCGCAGCGCGAAGAGAACGCTTGCCGTCTGTGGTCGATGGTAGGTTTTAAGGCAGTGCTGTTACTCCAGGCAGCGGCCGTTGGTGGCAATCACCTGCTTATACCAGTAGAAAGATTTCTTTCTACGGCGTTCCAGGGTGCCATTTCCGCTATCATCTTTATCCACATAGATAAAGCCGTAGCGTTTGCTCATCTCGCCGGTGGAAGCTGCCACCAGATCGATGGCGCTCCAGGTAATGTACCCCATCAGCGGCACACCATCTTCCATGGCGTCACGCATGGCCATGATGTGTTGCCGCAGGTAGTCAATACGGTACTCATCGTCGATGGTACCGTCCGGCTGCACCGTATCCTTGGCGCCCAGACCATTCTCTACAATGAAGAGCGGTTTCTGGTAACGGTCATAGAGCTGGTTCATCGTGATACGCAACCCCAGGGGGTCAATGGCCCATCCCCACTGACTGGTTTTCAGGTAGGGATTTTTCACCGAACGGACCACGTTGCCGTCGTTGACTTCTTTTCCTTCCAGCGTACCGGCCACACAGCGGCTGGCATAATAGCTGAAAGAGATGAAATCCGTGCAAGTTTTCAGGATCTCGGTGTCCTGGGGTTCCATTTCCAGCGTGACCCCTTTTTCGCGGAACATCTTGGCCGCATAGGAAGGGTATCTGCCCCGGGCCTGGACATCGATGAAGAACAGGTTTTCCTGTTCTTTTTTCACCGACTCCCACACATCCGCCGGATTGCAGGAATAGGGATAGAAGCTTCCGCCTGCCAGCATACAGCCCACCTGATTTTCGGCGCTGTACTGGTGCGCCAGCTTGACAGCCTGCGCACTGGCCAACAGCACATGGTGTGCTGCCTGGTAGATAATCTGGTTGCGGTTCTCTCCCGGCTGGAAGGCAATGCCTGCGCCCGAGAACGGGCTGTGCAGAAGAATATTGATCTCGTTAAAGGTCAGCCAGTAATGAACGTCGGCAGAAAACTCACGGAAGCAGGTTTCGGCATAGCGCAGGAAAAAGTCGATGACCTTGCGGTTACGCCAGGACCCGTATTTTTCCACCAGTCCCATGGGGATATCAAAGTGACTGAGAGTGACCAGCGGCTGCATGCCAAGTTTCTGGCATTCCCGGAACATATCTTTGTAGAAGGCAATTCCCTCGGGATTGGGTGTTTCCTCATCCCCCTGCGGGAACAACCGCGACCAGGAGATAGAAGTACGGAACACACGCAAACCCATCTCTGCCATCATGGCCAGATCTTCACGGTAGTGGTGGTAAAAATCGACACCTGTGTGGCTGGGGTAAATTTGTTCCGGCTGCAGGGACGGGTTAGGAACGTTGCCCAGCTTTACGGTCATGCGATCCTGCCCGTGGGGAATCATATCAATGTTGCTGATTCCACGTCCGCCCTCACGATAGGCGCCTTCTGCCTGGTTGGCCGAAATAGCGCTGCCCCACAAAAAAGTTTCAGGGAACTGAAACATCAGGCGTTCGTCTCCTTTTCTTCAGGAATATCTTCAAAGCCGATAATCAAAGTCAGAACAAAGGACAACACGATAGACAGCAGGGTGATACCCACGATCCAGATAATGCTGCTGGTGGGATTGGCCGGATCGATGAACTGGATCACCGTCAGAACGCTGGGAGAAACCATGGAACGGCTGGCCAGGCCTGCGATGCCGGCAAGGCAGCCGCAGACGAAACCGGTGATCAGAGAAGCGATCAGCGGGCGCTTCAGACGGACGGCAACACCGTACAGGGCCGGCTCGGTGGTGCCCGCGATCAGAGCAGAGGAAGCGGCAGCCAGAGCGGTCTGACGCAGTTCGCTGTTTTTGGTCTTGAGGGCAACGGCCAGGGACACACCGCCCAGGGACAGGTTAGCACCGATCTCAGAAGGCATAACGGTACCTTCCATGCCGGTATCGGAAATGGTCTGCAGGATGGTCGGGGTGAACACGCGGTGCATACCGGTGATAACCAGCAGAGGCCAGATAGCGCCCATGATGCCGACGGCCAGGAAGCCGATCTTATCCTGCACGAAGTAGATGAAAGCGGAAATGCCTTCGCCGATCATGATGCCCGCAGGGCCAACCACCAGAATGCCGATGGGGGCCGCAATGAGGATGATGAGCATCGGCTTGAGGAAGTTCTTGGTAACAGCCGGGGTGATACGGTCAATGAACCGTTCAATGTAAGAGAGGATCCAGGTCATGCAGAATGCAGGAATGACCGTGTGGGTGTACTTGACGGAGGCGATGGGAATGCCCAGGAAATGAGCGGCGGTATCGCCTACCGTGACGGATTCCATCAGCGTACGGAAATCCGGGTAGAGCAGGACACCGGCAATCGCCATGGCCAGGTAGGTGTTGGTGTGGAATTTCTTTGCAGCAGAAGCAGCCACCATGATCGGCAGGAAGTAGAACGCTGCATCACCGATGCTGTTCAGAATGATGTAGGTGTCGCTGTCTGCGGCCAGAACACCGGCCATCTGCAGCAGCATGACCACCAGTTTCAGCATGGAAGCGCCAATGATGGGCGGGATCAGGGGCGACATGGTGCCGACAATGGCATCCAGAATGTTGTTGCCGATCTTCTTCAGGGTAAGGGGTTCTTTCTTCTCGCCGCGGGCGATCTGGCTGCCCTCACCGAAGTTGCCCATTTTCAGGACTTCCTGGTAAGCCTTGCCCACGTTGTTGCCGATGATGATCTGGAGCTGACCGCCCTGCTGGACAACGCCCATAACACCGTCGATTGCCTTCACAGCCGCTGCGTCGACCTTGCTGTCATCCTTCAGGACGAATCTCAGCCGCGTCATGCAATGGGTAACACTGTCGATGTTCTCCACGCCGCCAATGTTTTCCACAATTGCTTTCGTAATGACTGCGTAATCTTTTGCCATTTTTGAAGCACCTCTTCTTAGTTTTTTCTCCTTACTTTTTGAACGAATAACACGCGCGCTCTCGATGGCCTTATTATATTCGCCGCAGTCGGCGTTGTCAGTAGTTTTACAACGGAAAGAAACGGATCACGCCGTTTGAAAATCGTTACACGGATGTAACACCCCGTTTTTTCAAACGCCGGTATCCTCCCCCGGCAAATCCACCCCTTCCTCCAGCAGATAACGGTACAATTTCTTGGCCGTTCGTTCAATAATGCACATAGCCGGGATCTGGCTGGTCACATCATAGACCTTGAGCCGACGGTAGGTAACATAGTAAGCGATATTGTAGTCGGACATTCTGGCCACGGTACAGTTTTCGCTGTTGGTCACGCTGACCACCGTGCACCCCCGCTCCTTGAAGCGCTGCAGGTGACTGATGGTATCCCGGGATTCCCCAGACACAGAAAAAACAATGGCCAAGGCATTGTCCAGCATCCGGCTTTCGGTGGGGTAATGAGGTTCATCAATATACAGACAGAATTTGCCGATGCTGGAAAAATACCGAGCGCCGTATTTTGCCACAATGCCGGACATACCGCTGCCCACAAAGAAAACGTTGCTTGCATGGGCGATGATATCCACCAGTTCTTCCAGCTTATCTTCAAAATCCTCGGTGACGGTCTTTTTTAAAAAATCCATGATTTCCGTCACATCATCCGGCAATTGGGTAGCGTCTTTCTGCTGGTTGCGGTATTCCCGCAGTTTCAGTTTGAATTCCGAGTACCCGTTGCACCCCATCTTGCTGCAGAACCGCAGCACGGTAGAAGTGGACACATGAGCCTCCGTCGCCAGTTCCCGTATCCGCATATATTGTACGCGAGACTGGTTCCGCATCACAAATTCATAGACTTCCCGCTCCAGTTCGTTCAAAGACTGGACCTGTTCCGCAGTAAACATAGTTTCCTCCAAACCTCTGACGCCTGCCCCCGCCCGGGGCAGAAATCGGTCGATTTTATGTACTCTATCGTATCATAGTCCCTTTCATCGGGCAAGAGGAACTGCCGCATTGCTTTCTGTTCCCGTGTGTGGTATAACAGAATCACCAAATTGACCATGGAGGAGCGGCAGATGGAACAGGCACAATCTGAGCGGAAGCTTCTGGGCGCCCAGGCGGAAGACGACCTGATGGCCTACATCCTGGGGACACCCGTTCCTATAGGAGAAAAGCTGCCCAATGAATTTGAACTGGGGCAGATGTTCCAGGTTGGACGCAGCACCATCCGGGAAGCCGTTAAAAGTCTGGTCACCAAAGGAATTCTGGAAGTACGGCGCGGGGACGGCACCTACGTTAAAAGTCACTGCAGTCTGGCGGAAGATCCCTTGGGGCTTTCGCGGCTGGATGACAAATACAAACTGGCTTTGGAATTGCTGGATGTACGGCTGATTCTGGAACCGGAAATCGCCGCTTCCGCCGCCGCCCATGCCACACCGGAAAACAAAGCGGAGTTGCAAACACTCTGCAACGAGGTTGAACAGTTGTGCCTGAACGGCGGCGACCACACCCCCAAGGACATTGCGTTTCATACCTGCATTGCCCGCTGCAGCCAGAACCGCGTCATGGAAATGCTGGTGCCGATCATCAACACCGCTGTCACCACGTTTGCCAGCCTGACCCATCGGTCGCTGCGCCGGGAAACCATCCAGACCCACCGGGCGATCACCGACGCCATTGTTGCCGGTGACGCCGTCGGGGCGCGCTGTGCCATGGTCATGCACCTGACCTACAACCGGCAGGCGATTGCAGAACTATGGAAAGAGCACCAGAATCAGCTGTGAAACGGCAGTATCCGCCGCTCTGTTCCGTACGTTTCCCTCTTTCCAAATTAGGATTCCAAACAGCAGGAAGGGATATTCCCTTCCCTTTTTTGTTGTTCTTTTCAATTCTTTGGCAAAAATACATCTGATGTATATTGCATTTTCGCCGAAAATCTGCTAGATTATACCCCAAGAAGATATGATGTATTTGTGTGCCGGACAGTATTCATCTGACAGCCCGCACAGAACTGCATCGTACCCGGCCTTATGATTTTGGATGAAAGCGAGGATTTTTTCATGGATTGTCTGATCAGTCAGAAGATGCGTACCCTGGCTCCCGAGCTTGATCCGCTGCGGATCGGCACCGGTTGGAAGCCGGAGGATCTTTCCAAGCCGCAAGTCATCATCGAGAGCACCGCAGGTGACAGCCATCCCGGCAGTGGCCACCTGAGCACGCTGGTGGAGGAAGTTCGCAAAGGCATTGCCGAAGCCGGCGGCCATGGCGCACGGTATTACTGCACCGATATCTGCGACGGCGAAAGCCAGGGCACGGACGGCATCAACTACAGCCTGGCCAGCCGTGAAATCATCGCCAACATGATCGAAATCCACGCCAACGCCACTCCCTTTGACGCAGGCGTCTATCTGGCCAGCTGCGACAAAGGCATGCCGGCCAACCTGATGGGCCTGCTCCGCGTGGACATTCCCTCGGTGGTGGTGCCGGGCGGCACCATGAATGCCGGTCCCGAAATGCTCACCCTGGAACAGCTGGGCATCTACAGCGCCAAATTTGAGCGCGGCGAAATCGACCAGGCCAAACTGGACTGGGCCAAGCAGAATGCCTGCCCCAGCTGCGGCGCCTGCAGCTTCATCGGTACCGCTTCCACCATGCAGATCATGGCGGAAGCACTGGGCCTTGCCCTGCCCGGCAGCGCTCTGATGCCCGCCACCAGCCCCGACCTGCTGGCCTATGCCCGCCAGGCAGGTCAGCGCGCCGTGGAAATGGCCGGTCATGAAGAGATGCGCCCCAGCCGCATGATCACCATGGAAAGCTTCGAGAACGCCATCCTGGTGCATGCTGCCATCTCCGGTTCCACCAACTGCCTGCTGCATCTGCCCGCCATCGCCCACGAACTGGGCATCGAGATCACTGGCGACACCTTTGACCGCCTGCATCGCGGTGCCCGTTATCTGCTGGATGTGCGTCCCGCCGGCCGCTGGCCTGCCGAGTGCTTCTACTATGCCGGCGGTGTGCCCGCCATCATGGAAGAGATCAAGGATCACCTGCATCTGGACGTCATGACCGTTACCGGCAAAACGCTGGGCGAAAACCTGGCCGAGCTGAAACAAAACGGCTTCTATGAGCGCTGCGAAAGCTGGCTGGCTCAATTCAACGAGCGTTACGGCTGTCATATCACCCGTCAGGACATCATCCGTCCCTATGACCAGGCCATCGGCGTGGACGGTTCCATTGCCGTACTCAAAGGCAACCTGGCCCCCGAAGGCGCCGTGATCAAGCATACCGCCTGCCCCAAAGAGATGTACCAGGCCGTTCTGCGTGCCCGCCCCTTCGACAGCGAGGAAGAATGCCTGGCCGCCGTGCTGCACCATGAGGTTCAGAAAGGTGATGCCGTCTTTATCCGGTACGAGGGCCCCAAGGGCAGCGGTATGCCCGAAATGTTCTACACCTCGGAAGCTATCTCCTCCGACAAGGAACTGGGCCGCAGCATTGCATTGATCACCGACGGACGTTTTTCCGGTGCTTCCACCGGCCCCGTCATCGGTCACTGCAGCCCCGAGGCCGTGGACGGCGGTCCCATCGCTTTGGTAGAAAAAGACGACCTGATCGAAATCGACGTCTTTGCCCGCAAGCTGAACATCGTGGGTGTCAAGGGCGAGCGCCGCACCCCCGAGGAGATCGACGCCATTCTGGCCGAGCGCCGCGCCAAGTGGCAGCCCAAGCCCCGCAAGTACACCAAGGGCGTACTGCGGCTGTTCAGCGAACTGGCTGCCAGCCCCATGAAGGGCGCTTACCTGGATTACGGCACACGCTGATCCCCAGGGCATGTCCCTTTCTGCCATTTTCCATATTCGTTTTTACCAGCAACACAACAAGCGGGACGTCCCAGACGTCCCGCTTGTTTTTTATGTACGATAAAACGTGCAAATCGCATGGTCCAAAATGCCGCACCGGCCCCATCCGGTCGGCGGTATAATATTCGCTGCGTTTGATCTCGCCGGGCAGGTCGATCCCGGTAGCTTCCCGAAGACCAAAAGCCTGGAAATAGTCGCAGAAATTTTCCTTGCCCAGCCGGGCACCGATCTGGATAAAGCAGGGGTTACAGCTGGCTGCCAAACCCTGGGCAAAGGTTTCCACGCCATGGATATGACCATTGGCACAGCGAAACCAGGTTCCCGCCACATTGATTTTACCGGCACAGACAAAAGTATCTTCCGGCGTGCACACACCGCTATCCAGTGCGGCGGCCGCCGTGATCAGCTTAAATACACTGCCCGGTTCATACAGATCGCTGATGGCCTTGTTGCGCCACTGGGTCTGCTGCGCCTGCTGCAAAGCAGCGCTGCGCGCTTCGCCCGTCAGTGCGTTGACCTGTTCCCGGACTTCCTCATTGATGATTTCCCGCGGTGTGTTGGGGTCATAATCCGGTTGGCTGGTCATGGCCAGAATGGCACCGGTCTGTACGTCCATTACAATCCCCACTCCGCGCTGGGCCACATTATGTTCCCGTACGGCGGCATCCATGGCACTTTCCAGCCAATGCTGGATATTGGCATCGATGGTCAGCGTTAGGGTATTGCCCGGCACAGCTTCCACCAGTGTCTGGTAATGGGTGGGCATATCATAGCCCCAGGCATTTTTGGCTGTCAGAATTTCGCCGTTGCTGCCGGTCAGTTCTTCATTGTACTGTAGTTCCAGTCCCCACAGGCCCGCATTGTCCACATCGGTAAATCCCAGGATTCCCCCCATAAAATCCCCCTGCGGATAGACCCGTTTGGTGTCCTGCCGGATCTGAATGCCCTGTGCCCCGTTTTCCTGGCACCAGTCCCGCACCGCATCCGCCATTTCCCGGTCCACACGGCGGCGCAGCAGGCAATCGTTGGAGGTTCGCTGACTGAACTTTTCCAGTGTTTCTTCATAGTCGATCTCCAGAATCTCGCTCAACGCCCGGGCTGCAGGCTCCACCAGTTCATCGGCCAGTTCCCGCGGAGCGGCCCGGATGGTCCAGCAGGTTTCGCTGGCTGCCAGCAGCGTTCCATCTGCAGAAAGAATCTCGCCCCGTGCCGCAGGCAGCGTTGCACCGCGCAGCTGCTGGTCCGCGGCGCGGGCCGCGTAACCGCCGGGGTCCAGCAGTTGCAGAATAAACAACCGCACCAGCAGCCCGCCAAAACAGACCACCGCCAAAAGAACTGCCAGCACACGGGCCCGGCGTTTCATCAGCCGATTTTGCCGGGGCGACAGATGCCGCATGAACAAGCCCCCTTTCATTTTTTACCAACGTGCGTTCTTTCGCCGTTGTTTCACCCTATGCCCGCCCTTCCGTCAAAATGCCGAAATTGGAGGTGGAAATTCTCCTTATCGCCGATTGACGGTTACGCCATCAGGCAGTATACTAAAAACAATCACATTGACAATTTCTTGTCAATTCCCTAAGGAGGTAATTCCCATGGCAAGATTTACTTTACCCCGCGACCTGTATCACGGCCCCAACGCGCTGGAAGCGCTGAAAACCCTTCCCGGCAAGCGCGCCATGATCTGTGTCGGCGGCGGTTCTATGAAACGTTTTGGATTCCTGGACCGTGCAGAGGCTTACTTAAAGGAAGCCGGTATGGAAGTTGCCCTGTTTGAGGGCATCGAACCCGACCCGTCCGTGGAAACGGTCATGAAGGGCGCTGTTGCCATGCAGGAATTCCAGCCTGACTGGATTGTTGCCATCGGCGGCGGTTCTCCCATTGACGCGGCCAAGGCGATGTGGATCAAGTACGAGTACCCCGACATCACCTTTGAGGATATGTGCAAGGTCTTCGGCATTCCGCCGCTGCGCCGCAAAGCGCATTTCTGCGCCATTTCCTCTACCTCCGGCACTGCAACCGAGGTAACGGCTTTCTCCATCATCACCGATTACGACAAGGGCATCAAATATCCTATTGCGGACTTTGAGATCACCCCCGACGTCGCCATTGTGGACCCTGAACTGGCCCACACCATGCCCAAGAAACTGGTTGCCCACACCGGTATGGACGCTATGACCCATGCCATTGAGGCGTATGTTTCCACGGCCAACTGCGACTTTACCGACCCGCTGGCGCTCCACGCCATCGAGATGATCCAGGCAGATCTGGTCGGCAGCTACAACGGCGATATGGCCAAGCGTGATGCGATGCACAACGCCCAGTGCCTGGCCGGTATGGCGTTCTCCAACGCATTGTTGGGTATCGTTCACAGCATGGCACACAAGACCGGAGCCGCTTTTGCGGATTACGGCGCACACATCATTCACGGCGCAGCCAACGCCATGTATCTTCCCAAGGTTATTGCCTTCAACGCCAAAGACCCCACCGCCAAGAAGCGCTACGGCGTAATTGCCGACAAGATGCATCTGGGCGGCGGCAACGATGACGAGAAGGTTGCCCTGCTGATTGCCTATCTGCGCGGCATGAACGACGACTTGAACATTCCGCACTGCATCGGCCAGTACGGCCCCGACTCCTACCCCTGTGAGAAGGGCTTCGTTCCCGAGGATGTTTTCCTGGCACGTCTGCCCGAAATCGCCAAAAATGCCATCGGCGATGCCTGCACAGGGTCCAACCCGCGCCAGCCTTCGCAGGAAGAAATGGAAAAACTGCTGAAGTGCTGCTACTATGACACTGAGGTAGACTTCTGATCCATAAGACCATGCGGCGGTCGTTGACAGCCGCATAGCGAGCAAGAAAGCGCTCTCCACCTGGGAGGGCGCTTTCTTTTTGTTGCAGAACCGGCGGACTTCTTGACAGATTTGGTCTACCGTGATAGACTTATTGTCAAAGGAGTCTATTGCTGTAGACCCATCGGTTCATCAACAGAGGTTCGCCTTTATGCGTAAATATGTTTTCTTCCCCGCCGTTTCAGCCATTCTGGCGGCGGGGTTTATTTTTTGTACTCTTTTTTCGCTGCCGGTCCTGGCGGATGACCGCAAGCAAACCCTGACCGAACAGCAAAACCAGGCACAACAGGCGTATGAAAATGCCCAGAACGCTCTGGAGGAAATCCAGAATCAGCAAACGCAGACCGAATCTCAGATTCAGTCTTTGGAAGGTCAGGCAGCCGAAATCGCAGGCCAGCTGGAGAACGTTTTGGATGCCCTGCAGGAAGCCGACCGCCGCTTGCTGGAATGCGAAAATGCCGCTTCACAGGCTGCCGATGCTTTGGCACAGAAGCAAACCGAATACGATGCCTGCCGGGAACGCTGCAGAGAACAGCTGCGTGCCATGCAGTTGCTGGACGGCGGCGGCACCATCGGTCTTTTGGCTCAGGTCAAAAATTTGTACCAACTGCTTACGTTTACCCAGACCCTGCAGCAGCTTGGCGCCGGCAACGAAAAGATTCTGCAGGAACTGCGCACCGAAGCAGATGCACTGGAACAGGCCAAATTAACCGCAGAGGAAGCCGCCCGACAGGCTGCGGATGCCAAAACGTCCCTTGACGCACAGCAAACCGAGTTGAACAACACCCAGGGGCAACTGCAGTCCGCCTTGCAGCAAGCCAACGAATCACTGAATGAACAAGAAGCCGCCGCACAGGCCCAGGCCATTACAACGGAAGCCGCCAAAAAGGCCTACGAGGAAGCAACCGCGGCTCTAGATGCCTACGTACGCGCCCAAAGCGATCACTACACCACCGAGGACCTTGTGCTTACAAGTCTGGATTTTTGCTGCCCATTGAACAGTTACAGCAGCATAACCACCCGCTACGGGGAGGCCGACCCCTGGGGCATCCCGCACCGGGGCACCGACTTTGCTGCCGCCAACGGGACCCCCATCTATGCCATCGCCGCCGGAATCATCAGTGCTGCCGGACCTGTCAACAGTTACGGCAACTGTGTGCAGATCAGCCACGGTACCGCCAGTGACGGCAACCGCTACGACAGCCTGTATGCCCACATGAGCAGCATTGCTGTCAGCCAGGGGCAAACCGTAGAAAAAGGGCAGATAATTGGTTATGTGGGCAATACCGGCAACGTATACGGTGTGAACGGCGGCTATCACCTGCATTTGGAATTGCGGGTCAATGGCAGCCGCACCGATCCGCTGAGTTACGTTCCCCACTGATCCATGCCCGGAAAGGAGCAGCATCCATGCCATTATCGTCATTTTTGCAAGGGCCATTCGGGGATTTTCTGTATGCCGTTGGTTTTTCGGTAGAATACACTTTCGTGTGCCTGTTTCGCCGCCTGCGCCTTCTGGCCCATTGGCTGCGCCATGCTTTGGGCCGCCTTGTTCTGCTGGCACTGCGCCCGCCGGTGCAGGCCATACTGGATTTCGGGGTGGCGCTGCGTTCCCCGTGGCGCCTCTTATCCGGCTATTTGCTTCCTGCCGCCGCGCTCGCCGGGCTTCTGTTTTTGGTACATGCGGGACTCTCCCTTCCCTTTGCACTGCGGGTGGAAGTGAACGGACAAACCGTCGGCTATGTTGCCAGCGAGGAAGTGTTCGACAGTGCCCGTTCCGATGTACTAGCCCGCGTAAATTCTGCCCGGGAACTGCTGGCGGCCTCCGGCGAAACCACGCCGGATTGGGATCTGGAACCGGGATATACCCTGGCCATCAGCGAGGAAACCATGACTGAGAGCGAAATTGCCAACGAGATACTCCGTGTCAGCGGCAGCGAGATCACCGAGGGCACAGCCGTTTACGTGGATGATGAACTCCGCTTTGTAACCACCGAGGGCGATCATCTGCGGCAATATCTGAACGCCTGCAAGCAGCCCTGGGATGATCCCGCTGACTCAACCAAACAGGTCAGCTTTGTTCACGGCCTGCGCCTGGTGGACGGCATCTACCTGACCGATTCAGTTGTCTCCTATACCGATGTATTGACTTCTCTGCAAGCCAATGACGGCGCCGACCTGCAGGTTCAGGTCAGCCAGGATGTGACCGAACAGCAGGAAATTCCCTACGATACCGAAATCCAGGAGGACAGTGAACTGGACTTTGGCAAAAGCGAAACGGTTCAGAAAGGCATTCCCGGCCAGGAGGCTATTACGCACCGGCTGATCTACATCAACGGCGAATTGACGGACGACCAGGTAGTGGACGTGCAGGTGCTGCAGTCCCCCACACCGGAAATCATCCGCCGGGGCACCCGGCTTCAGAGCGGCATGATCGGCAAGCTGGGCACAGGTACCTTTATCTGGCCGGTACCGGGGTACAAGTCCATCTCCCGTTGGGCCAACCTGAATCCCGGTTCCGGATTTCATCGGGGGGTGGACATTGCGGCCCCCTACGGCACCCCTATCTATGCATCGGACTCCGGCACGGTAGTGGCGGTGGTCAATATGCATTACAGCTGGGGTAACTATGTGCAGATCGACCATGGAAACGGATACAAAACTCTGTATGCCCATATGTCCAGCTTTGCGGTACAACTGGGCGACACCGTCACCCAAGGGCAGGTTATCGGATATGTAGGCAATACCGGCAATTCCTACGGGAACCACTGCCACTTTGAAATGACCTACAACGACGTGCTGTTCAGCGCTTACGATGTGTTCCCCGACATGCCCACCTGGAACCCGAACTTTTGACATAAAAAACTCCCTGCTGCGGATATATTCTATCCACAGCAGGGAGTTTTTTTGTATTATTTTGCGCCGCGGCCGGCAAAAACCACTACTACAGTCTTAAGCAGGATTTTTACATCCCCCCACAAAGACCAATGGTCAATATACTTCACGTCCAGCTTGACTACTTCTTCAAAGTTGTCAATATCGCTGCGGCCGCTGATCTGCCACAGGCCCGTAATGCCGGGCTTCATGCTCAGGCGGCGTTTATGGTGGCTCTCGTACTGTTTATACTCATCCACCGTGGGGGGACGGGTGCCCACCAACGACATTTTACCCATAAGCACATCAAAGAACTGGGGCAATTCGTCGATGCTGGTGCGGCGGATGAACTTTCCCACTTTGGTAATGCGGGGGTCATCCTCCATCTTGAACATCAGACCGTTCATCTCATTTTGCGCCATCAATTCCTTTTTACGGGCCTCGGCATCCACATACATGCTGCGCAGCTTGTGGATGTAGAAATACCGGCCGTTCAACCCTACCCGCTTCTGTTTGAAAATCAACGGGCCGGGGCTTTCCAGTTTCAAAGGAATGGCAACGATGGCAATGATGGGAATACTGATCAGGCAGCCTACCAGCGCCCCCGCAATATCCATGATCCGTTTGAGCATCATATCCCGCAGTTCCAGCTCAATGGTGCCCATTGTCACGATATTGCCGCCGGCACAGCGGCCCAGTTCCCGGCGCAGGCGGGCCGCGCTGGTTTCGTCACAGCAGACTTCCTCAATACGGTCCAGCATCTTGAGCCGGAAATGAACCGTCAGGCCCATGCTTTCCATCTCTTCCAGATACGGGATAAAAGATTCTCCGCTGTCCATGGGGATGTCCACATAAATCTCATCCAGCGCGGCACGGCGAATCCAATCCATGAAATTATCAAAGTTGGCACGTACCGGTACGCCTTCAAATTCCTGACCCACCTGTTCTGCAGGTGCATCCAGCAGCACTACACCGCACACCCGCTTGGACCAGTCATCCCGCAGTTCCCGGATCACCGCACTTGCGTGGTCCACCGTGGACAAGACCCCTGCCAGGCTTTCCATGCCGCTGCGGTTCTGGGAACGCAGCAGATACTGTTTGAGCAGCATGTGGGCCGCGGGCATCATCAGGGCGTTCACCAACGGCACCGCCACCGCAAAATACCGGGAGTCCAGCATCTCCGCCTTGGCCAGCAGCATCAAGGAGGAATAGACAGCGGCCATCAGCACATTGAACCGGACCGACAGGGCAAACTCCCTGCCCGTGCTGCGGGTAACGATATTTTCCCGTTGATTGAAAAAGAAAAAGGTCATGATAAAAGCCACAACCACCAGGCAGATGGTCTGCACCCAGTCGCTGATGCTGTAGGGTACAATTCGTCCCAGCAACCCATCGGTGATCAGCCACGCCAGCAGCACGCTGATGAACAGCGTGACCAAATCCAGCGTAAACACATAGGCATATTGCAATTTTTCCCGTTTATTGATCATGGATATTTTCCTGTTTCCCTCTCTGGCCTCAGGCGCAGAGAGCCTACTATGCAATTATATCAGTTTATTGTAGCATGTTTGCGGTGCTTTTTCAATTGTGTGGGCCCGATTGTCAGAACAGTGTCACTTTTTGGTGTTTTCCACCCTTTTCCATTACGTTTCTTTTGTGGTTGACTTTACGCAAGGGGTGGTTTGTGGTACAATACTTTCAATTCTGAAGCTGCCGCGCACTGGTTCGCCGGCAGCACACCGCTGCAGGGGGAAAACTATGGACCGCATCGACCGCAAAATCATCGACATTCTGCAAAAAGACGCCCGCGCCCCGCTGAAAGAGATTGCCGACCGTGTCTTTCTTTCCAGCCCGGCTGTTTCGGCACGCATCTCCCGCCTGGAAAATGCCGGCATCCTTACCGGTTATCAGGCGCAGATCAACGCCCCCAAATTGGGTTACATGGTCAAAGCTTTCATCAATCTGGACATGGACCCCCAGCGCAAGCCGGAGTTCTATCCTTATATACAACAATGCCCCCAGGTGGTGGAATGCAACTGCGTCACCGGTGACTACAGCATGCTGATCGAAGTGCTGTTCGGCACCACCCAGGAGCTGGACCAGTTTATCAATCACCTGCAGCAGTTCGGCCGTACTCACACTCAGATCGTCTTTTCGACGCCGGTGGAGCACCGGGGCGTACCCGTGGCCGAGCCGGAAGAAGAATAACTTTTGTGAAGAGAGAACCAGTCCCGCACGGCGATGCCAACCCAGGCACTTCTTCCCTTCCCGATAAGATGACTGCCCCGCCTTGCAGAAGGCGGGATTTTTTTGTAGTTTGCTATTGACAACTGTGTATATCGTGTATATACTGTAAATATCGAATATGTACAGTTCGATATAAAGGAGCGCTTCATGGAAATTTATCTGTCCAATTCCGGCCAGGAGCCGATCTACGCGCAGATCACGCGGCAGATCAAGGAACAGATCCTGTCCGGCCAGCTGCACGCGGGGGACGCCTTGCCCAGCATCCGCCTTTTGGCCAAAGAGCTGCGCATCAGCGTTATCACCACCAAACGTGCTTACGAGGACCTGGAATCTGCCGGGTTCATCATCACCCAGCCGGGGCGGGGCAGCTTTGTGGCCGCCCAGAATCCCGCGCTGGTACGCGAAGAACATTTGAAGAAAGTGGAAACCTGCCTGCAGGGTGCGGTGGATGCCGCCCGGCTGGGGGGGATCGCTTATGAGGAAGTATGCGAGACGTTACGCCTTTTATGGGAGGGCTGAACATGACGAACAACGCAGCCGTACTGCGCAGCGTGGAAAAGCGGTACAAAGATTTTACGCTGGGTCCCATTGACCTGACTATCCCCACCGGTACCATCGTGGGCCTGGTTGGTGAAAACGGTGCCGGTAAAACCACCACCCTGAAACTGCTGTGCGGCGTGAACCCTGCCGATGCCGGGGAGATCACGCTGCTGGGCAGCCGCCCCACCGACCCTGCTATCCGGGCACGGCTTGGCGTGGTATTTGAAGATGCCTACTTTTACAGCGGGTTGAACGCCGAACAAATCGGCAAAAGCATGGCCGGGATTTTTGGTGACCGGTGGAATGCCGGGCAGTTTGCCGACTATCTGCAACGGTTCAGGCTGGACGCCAAGAAAAAAGTATCGGAGTACAGCCGCGGCATGCGGATGAAGCTGAGCCTGGCCACAGCCCTGGCCCACAACCCCGATCTTTTGGTGCTGGATGAAGCCACCGC
>ERZ1643250.717-NODE-717-length-32858-cov-50.336737_pt1 | contig 32858 bp, 29 predicted proteins | sample MGYA00579262_ERZ1643250 | MGnify/ENA primary metagenome ERZ1643250 (study PRJEB29033, sample SAMEA4952265) | chicken gut metagenome | biome: Broiler Chicken; feature: Gastrointestinal Tract; material: Caecum | place: Ireland | collected 2018 | study: Broiler...
ATTTTAATCCTTTCCCTATTTCAGTGTCTCTGTTATAGGGAGCATATCAAAATGGTAACTTGATCTTGAAAGAAAAAACCTGTGAACGCATTGCAGCCGAGAATGGCGTAGCCAGAAATACTGTTATCCGTGCAGAGCAATTCGCCAACGGCGTAGATGCCGCTGAGGAGGCCGTTCCCGGCATCAAACAGGAAATCCTGACCGGCAGCATCAAACCCGCCGAGAAAGCCGTGGCGGCCATCGCCAAGGCCCCGCCGGAGGAAAGGCCCGCGCTGGTCCAGCAGCTCCGGCAGACCAAAGAACCCGAAAAGCCTGAAGAAAAGCCGAAACCCAAACGCAGCGCTGCAGAAACCCTGCAAGCTATCCGGGATATCTCAGACAACATGCTGCAGTCCAACGGGGAAATCGACGCAGACGATATCTGCGCAGAACTGGAAGACGCCCTGGACACCATGATTTTTCGCTGGGATACCTGCCTGGAAAACAATAGGGAACAACGCAGTGCCTGCCGGGACGGAATCAGAAGCCTTACAGAGAAGGGTATTCAGTACCTGCAAAAGATGAGGAGGACTACATGAGAACCAGTCACACCAGTGCCTACCAGGAAATGATGATCAACAGCAAGCTGCTGGAGGTTCCCCGCGGCAGCTACCAGCGGGAGCTGAACGCCAAGCGGGTTCGCAAGATTGCAGCGAAGTTTGACCCCCGTCTGGTCAACCCCCCGAAGGTCAGCTACCGCAACGGCCACTATTATGTGTTCGATGGACAGCACACCATCGCAGTCCTCAAGCTGCTCAATGGTGGCAGGGACCTGATGATCCGCTGCATCGTGTATACGGGCATGACCGAGAGCGAAGAAGCCCTGCTCTTTGCCCAGCAGGCTGGCGAGGCTGCCAAGCTGACACCCGGCGATAAGATGCGTGCCATGATCTACGGCGGCGACCCCGAGTGCATGGCCTTCCTGAAGGCCACTGAATCGGTTGGCCTGCGTCTGGATTACGCACAGCGCCGCGGGAAGCACCGAATCGGCTGCATCGGCACCGCTTTTGAAGAATTCAAGCGGGTGGGAGCCGACCTTTACAAAGAGGCTCTGTCCCTGATCGTGGCCGCCTGGCATGGGGACCCCGAGTCCCTGCGGGCCGAAACCATCCAGAGCGTGACCCGCTTCATCGAGCTGTACCGCCAGGAATACGATCCCAGGCGTCTTGTGAGCCGCCTGCACAAGACCGACCCCCTGACCATCTACCGGGAAGGCCGGGCCATGGGCGTCAACATGGCCGGGTATAAGAAGTATCTCTACCAGGTCTTCTGTATCTACAACGGAAGCAGCAAGAAGAAGGTCCTGCCCATGAAGTTCTAACCTGTCATCCGCCCCCCTTTTTTGCACAGATACCGCTCGCGGTTTGCGGGCGGTGTCTTACATAATAAAGCACGAGGGGGTGCATAACCTATGATTCCTGAAAACTGGCAATACAGCCGGGGAGACATCTACTACGTCAACATGGAACCCCATGTTGGCTCGGAGCAAGGCGGGGAACGGCCGGTGGTGGTTCTGCAGAATGATACGGGCAACAAGTATTCGCCCACACTCATCATTGCCACCCTTACATCCAGGGTGGACAAAAAGCGCCATCTGCCTACCCACGTCCTGCTTGACCAAAATCCGGGACTGAAAGTCCCATCTATCGTACAACTGGAACAGATTTTCACCCTCGACAAACAACGTGTTCAGCGGTTTGTTGGGCAAGCCAGTGAGGATGAGATGAACCAGATTGAGATGGCAATCAAGATCAGTCTGGGAATCACCTGAACGTCAGACAAGTGGTGCCGCATCCTTGCAGAACAAGCAAATGGTACAGTAGAATGGAGTCGATGAGTAGACACTTCTTTACGAAGGGAGAGGATACCAATCGAGAAAACGATCCTGCGATGTACCATGCAGCACTGTATATCAGAAGGAGGAAAAACGATGGCAAGAGCATTTAGAAAACTGCGCTGCAAACTGGTGGAGATGGATATTCAGCAGAAAGAACTGGCTGACCGGCTGGGCGTATCGCCGTCCACGATTTCGACGCGCTTGTCCGGGCATCTGCCGTGGTCTGTTCCCGAGGCGGTCCAGGTTGCAGAAATCCTGGGCATCCCTCTGGATCAGCTGAGTGTATTTTTCTACGATGATGGCCCCGAGAGCCTGGCTGCACGAAAGAAAGCACTCTGCCGTGCCACCTGATCGGGACGGGATGGAGGTCTTAGTATGCGTACATTTTGGAAAAATGTGCCCATGAAACGGGCCGGTGCCGCGATGGCGGCAGCCGGCTCGGGCGGACACTGGGCAGATTGGAAGGAGGTGTGAATCATGGGTGCCCGCGTCAACACTGCGATATGGATGGAGTCCTCTCAGCGCTGGCGGATCGACGTGCAAAAGGACGGGGTCCGGCGCAGCTTTTACAGCTCCAAACCTGGCCGGAACGGGCAGCGGGAAGCAAACCGCAAGGCGGACGCCTGGCTGGATGATGGAATAGAGGACCAGCGCATGAAAGTTGGTACCGCGTACCTCAAATTTTTGGAGGGGAAGCGGCAGACTACGAGCCGGTCCAACTGGGCACCGATGATGAGCCGCTGGAACAATCATATTTCATCGGTGATTGCCCGCAAACAAGTCAGTGCATTGACCGAACAGGATCTGCAGGATGTACTGGATCGAGCCTACGCGCGGTCCAAATTGTCCAGAAAGACATTGATATGCCTGCGGGCTGACCTGTGCAGCTTTCTGAAATACTGCCGCAAGGCCAAGCTGACGACGATGTTCCCGGAAGACCTGACCATTCCAACAGCGGCGGCCCGGGGAGAAAGGACGGTACTGCAGCCACGGGACTTTGTGGTACTGTTCAACAGCGATCGTACCAGGTACTATGGAAAAGTGGTACGGGATGACATGATTCACGCCTACAGACTCGCGGTTTTGACCGGTCTGCGGCCGGGAGAACTGCGGGGTCTGCGCTGGCAGGATGTAAAAAGGGACCGCCTGGAATTGCACCAGTCCACCAACTGCTACAACGAAATCACCGACGGCAAGAACCAGAACGCCCGCCGGTGTGTGGAGTTGTCCGACCTGGCCCGCATGGAGCTGGAAGCACAGCGCCGCGAGTCGGGGAAGGTGACCCGGGATATGCTGGTCTTTGATATTCCGACGGCGAAACAATTTGAGCAGCATCTGGCACGGTACTGTGAGTACAACAACATTCCGGTCTGTACGCCCTATGAGCTGCGGCATACATTCGTCAGTATTGCAAAGGTACTGCCCGCAGGACTTGTCAAATCGCTGGTGGGACATTCCGAAGATATGGATACGTTCGGCGTTTACGGTCATGAGCTGAATGGGGATGCACAGCAGCAGGTGAACGCGCTAAATTCCGTTTTTTCAAGGCTGCTTGCGCTTGGATAAAATGGGGGTGTGGTCAAAAGTGTGGTCAAAGCCAAAAAAATAGCCCAGAAACTTGCGTTCCTAGGCTATTTTTCCGTGGTGGAGGCGATGGGAGTCGAACCCATGTCCGAAAAGAGTTCAGCGTGAGTATCTCCGGGTGCAGGCGATCAACGACATTCCCTCTGCGTCACGCCGGTCGCCAGGCTAACGCTTCAGTAGCTTCATAAGTTCATGACGGTCCGCAAAGCTTAGGTCCGTTCACGTGCTGTGTCTAAAGGACGCCCCGGCCCCACACGACACAAATGTGGGCGGAACGAGGCAGCACTCAGGCTGCCTGGAGCTGATAACGATTGTTGTCAGTTATTGTTTTGGAGGATTTTAGAGCAGGTCCCCCGCTGCTACCCGCTGCCCAGGCCTCGCTCCCCCCGTCGAAACCTTTACGCCCCCATGATACGCGCCCAAAGGCGCGGGGAAGGTGACTGCGAAAGGGGCATGCTGCCCGGTCCGGACGGGACCGGGACCGCCGCGCCGCCCGGGTGCCTTTTGGGGGCATGGGGCGGCGGCCGGAAGTCCCGGTGCGCCGGTCAGTAATAATGTCCGTTGGATTTCAGGGCCCGGTCGATGGAACGCTTGGCGTCCCGTTTGGCCGCGTCGGCCCGCTTGTCGTAGAGCTTTTTGCCCTTGCACAGGCCCAGCTCCATCTTGACCCGCCCGTGCTTGAAGTACAGGGACAGAGGCACCAGGGTGTAGCCCTGCAGTTTGCACTGCTGGCCCAGGCGGCGGATCTCGCTTTTGTGGGCCAGGAGCCGCCGCTCCCGGGTGGGGTCGGCGTTGAAGATGTTGCCGTGGTCGTAGGGGGTGATGTGCATTCCCTTGACGATCAGCTCGCCGCCGTCGATGTCCACCCAGCTGTCTTTCAGGTTGACCCCGTCGGCCCGCAGGCTCTTGACCTCGGTGCCTTTCAGCTCGATGCCGGTCTCCAGCGCTTCCATCACGAAATATTCGTGGCGCGCTTCGCGGTTGGTGGCGATGATCTTGGTCGCCGGTTTTTCCTTGGCAGGCATGGAAACGCGCCTCCTTTCCGTGGGGTAAGGGTCGGTCCGCTCCCCGCGGCTGCGCCCGGCCGGGCGCAGGGGAGAGTGTAGATATTGTACCACAATTTTCCGAAAGCGCAAGGGATATTTGATGAAGAAACTGTAAAATCCCGCTCCATCGTGCCTTTACAGCTCGTGGCGGCCCTCCAGCGCGCGGAAGATGGTCTGCCGGTCGGCCTGCTCCAGCTTGGAGCCCACCGGCACGCCGGAGGCCAGGCGGGTGGTGCGCACCCCCAGAGGCTTGATGGTCCGGGCCAGATAGATGGAGGTGGCGTCTCCTTCCACGCTGGGGGGCAGCCCCATGATGACCTCCTTGACCTGGCCGTCGGCCATGCGGTTCACCAGTTCGCGGATGGTCAGGTTTTCCGGGCCCACCCCTTTCACCGGGCTGATGAGGCCGTACAGGACATGGTACAGCCCGCGGTATTCCCTGGTGCGCTCGATGGCCTGGACATCCCGGGCCGTCTCCACTACGCAGATGGTGGAGTGGTCCCGCTTGGGGTCGGCGCAGATGGGGCACAGATCGCCCTCGGTATAGTTCTGGCACTGGCGGCAGCGGTTCAGCTTGGTGTGCACCCCGCGGATGGCCTGGACCAGTTTTTCGGTCTGTTCGGCCGACAGGTTCATCAGCTGATAGGCCAGCCGGGTGGCGCTCTTGTCGCCGATGCCGGGCAGGCGCTTCAGCTCGTCGATCAGCACTTCCAGCGGCGCGGCGGCGTTGCTCATGGACGCGCCTCCCGCTTACAGGCCCAGGCCGGGGATGTTCAGCCCGCCGGTCAGCTTGCCCATCTCGGCGGCGGCGGCTTCGTCCACCGTCTGTACGGCGGCATTGACCGCGGCGGCCACCAGGTCCTGCAGCATCTCCACATCGTCGGGGTCCACGGCCTCGGGCTTGATGGCGACGGACAGCACCTCGTGCTTGCCGTTCATCTTGACCGTGACCATCTCGCCGGGGGCGCTGGCGGTGTACTCGGTCTGCTCCAGTTCGGCCTGCTTGGCCTGCATATCGCTCTGCATCTTCTGGGCCTGACGCATCAGGCTGTTCATATCGGGACGGCCGTAGCCGCCGGGCATTCTTGCTTTCATTGCAACAGTTCCTCCATGGAAAGTATGGGCACCGCTGTGCCGGTTTATGAGTGGCGCCGTCCGGCGCCGTCGTCAATGGTAACGTCCAGGCCCAAAGCCTCCAGCTTGTGCAGGGATTCTTCGGCGCTGGCCCTGGGGCGGCTGGCGGCCTTTTCGGGCTCATAGGGGCCGATGGGCACCGCGATGCCCGACACTTCGGCGATCAGCTTTTTGATCAGCCGCTGGCTGCCCTTGTTGACCCGGATAAAATCCCGGAAGGTCTTGCCCCCGTCGATCAGCACCCGCACCCCGTCAAAGTAGGCCTTCGACTTTTTCAGGTAGCCGTACAGCATGGGGTCGGTGTCCCGGATGCGGTCCACCACGTCGGCCCACTGGGGGTAGGGGTTGATCTCCCGGCCCGCCACCCGGCGGGGCTTGTCCAGCTGGGGGTCGGCCGCAAAGGCGGGCTGTGCCGCCGGGGCCGCTTCCTCCTGGATGGGGGCGGGCGGCTCGGGCGGGATATAGGCGTCCTCCGGTTCGGGAGGAGGGGCAGGTTCGTCCCAGGGCAGGGCCTCGGCCGGGGGCGCGCTCTGGGGGGCCTGCCGGACCGGCTGGGGATCGTCCCAGGGGGGCAGGTCGGGGGCTTTCTCCGCGGCGGGGGCAGTCTGGGCCGCCTGTGCGGACGGTGCAGGCTGGGCGGGCTGTGCTGCCGGGGCAGGGGAGGGGGCAGAGGCGACGGGCCCGCTGGCAAAGGGCCGGACGGCGGGCTGGGCCGCAGGCTCGGCTGGCTCGGGGCGTGCAGGGCGCGCCGCCGGAGCGGTCTGGGCGGCCGGTGCGGCGGCCTGCGCCTCTGGTTCGGTCAGGGCAAAGAGGGCCAGTTCCAGCTCGATCCGCTGGTCGCTGCCCCGGGCCATGTGCTCAAGGGCGCTGCCCAGAGCCTGGATGGCCCGCACGGCTTCCCGCCGGCCGAGCGCGGGGCCTTTTTCAAGATACAGAGCCTCCTCCTCGGGGGAGACGCCGCTGAGCAGCTCCCGCCCGCCGGGCAGGGCCGCCAGCATCAGGCTGCGGTAATGGGCGATCAGCTCCTCGGTCAGCCGCTTGATGTCCACCGACTGCTGGCGCAGGGCGGCCAGCTCGGCCAGGGCCGACGCGGCGTCCCGGGCCGACAAGGCGTCCGACATACGGAACAGGTAGCTGCGGTCGGTGACGCCGGCCATCTGCCGGACCACCGTCTCGTCGATCTGATTGGTGACGCCGGCGCAGGTATCCAGGATGGACAACGCATCCCGCAAAGCGCCGTCGGCCAGCCGGGCGATCAGCCCTGCCGCCCCTTCGGTGAGGGCGAGGCCCTCGGCCCCGGCCACCTGGGCCACCCGCCCGGCGATGTCCTCCGGGCTGATGCGGGTGAAGTCGTACCGCTGGCAGCGGGAGCGGATGGTGGCCGGCACCTTCTGGATCTCGGTGGTGGCCAGGATGAAAATGACGTGGGCCGGAGGCTCCTCCAGGGTCTTCAGCAGGGCGTTGAAGGCCGCCGTGGAGAGCATATGCACCTCGTCGATGATGTACACTTTATAGCGGCAGGTGCTGGGGGTGTAGGCGGTCTCGTCCCGCAGGTCGCGGATGTCGTCCACGCCGTTGTTGGAGGCGGCGTCCATCTCCACCACGTCCAGGATGCTGCCGTCGTCGATGCCGCGGCAGACCGGGCACTGGCCGCAGGGGTCGCCGTTTTGCGGGTCCAGGCAGTTGACCGCCTTGGCGAAGATCTTGGCGCAGGTGGTTTTGCCGGTGCCGCGCACGCCGGTGAACAGATAGGCGTGGCCCACCCGGCCGGCGGCGATCTGGTTTTTCAGGGCCGCCACGATGGCCCGCTGGCCCACCACATCCTCGAACCGCTGGGGCCGCCACTTGCGGTAAAGGGCACGATACATGGCCCGAGCCTCCTTCCGGCAGAAAAGCATAAAAATACGGACAGCGCCGCGGGGTTGTCCCCCGCCTTGCGAAGCTCGGCATACGAATGCAGGCTGGCTGAAACGCACCGTGCACGCCGCTTAAGGCTGCTTGGTTCCCCACCTGACCTGGTTCACAGCGGCCCAGTCGTACAGGGCCCGCATCCGTATGCCGAACCGCGCAGCAGGCGCTGTCCGACATGGCAAGCATCACAGCAAAGCTGTATGCTTTCAGTATTTTATCATATTTTGCCCCGGAATGCAAGAGGAAGGCAGGCCGATTTTGCGGCACTGTTGAAGCTGGCGCAAACCATGAAAGTGCAAAACCCGATATAAATAAAGAAGGCCGCCGCGAGGCAGTAAGACCTTGCGGCGGCCCGGCTCAGAGGCGGACGGTGCGGGTGGCGACGGCCTGGCGGAAGGCGGCGTCGTGCTCCACAAAGAGCATGGCGGGGGCCGAAGCGCCGATCAGCTTTTCGATCTGCATCCGGGTGTAGATGTCGATGAAGTTGAGCGGCTCGTCCCAGACGTAGAGGTGGGCTTTTTCGCAGAGGCTTTTGGCCAGCAGCACCTTCTTTTTCTGGCCGCTGGAAAAGCTGGCCATGTCCTTTTCGAACTGGACGCGGGAAAAATCCATCTTGCGCAGGATGGACTTGAACAGGCTCTCGTCCAGGCCGTGCGCCCGGGCGAAGGCGGACAGGTCCCCGGCAAGGCCGGCGGTGTCCTGCGGCACATAGGAGAGGATGAGGCCGGGAGCGGTGCGGACAAGGCCGGTGTGGGGGATGTCCTGGCCGCAGAGCAGCTTGAGCAGGCTGGACTTGCCGCTGCCGTTGCCGCCGTCCAGGGCGACGCGCTCCCCGCGGCGCACCTCGAAGCGGACCGGCCCGCAGACCGTCCGCCCGCCGTACTGGACCGACACGCTGTCAAAGGCGGCCAGCAGGTCGGCGTAGTGGAGCAGGGGAGTGACGCGAAGGTCCTCGGCGGTCTCGGCGTTTTTCAGCAGGGCGGACTTTTCCTCGATGGCCTTGTGCTGGCGGGCCTCGATGCACTTGGAGCGCTTCATCATTTTGGCGGCCATGTGGCCTACATAGCCCTTGTCGGCGGCGCCCTTCTTGCTGGCTTCCACCCGGTCGGACCAGGCGGCGGTGCGCCGGGCCGACTGCTCCAGCCGCTTGATGTCCTTGCGCAGGCGCTGGTCCTGGGCCTGCTCCAAAGCCTGACGCTGCTGGAAATTGGCGAACCACGAAGAAAAATTGCCGCTCTGGACCTCGATGTCCGCCCGGTTGAGGGAGAGGATATGGTCCACGCAGCCGTCCAGGAAGCGCCGGTCGTGGGACACCAGGATGAAGCCCTGCTTTTTCTGCAGGTAGGCCGCCACCATGGCGCGCGCTTTGGCGTCCAGGTGGTTGGTGGGCTCGTCGATGAGCAAAAAATGCCCCTCGTTCAAAAACAGGGCGGCCAGCAGGACCTTGGTCTGCTCCCCGTTGGAGAGGCTTGCGAAAGCGCGGTCCAGCACGTCGGGCCGCACCCCCAGCAGGGAGAGCTCCCGCTCCAGCTGCCAGCCGTCCGCGCCGGGGCAGACGCCTTCCAGCACCGCCCGGGTGGGCCGGTCCTTGTCGGGGACGGGGTAGGGGAAGTAGTCGAAGGCGACAGGGGCGCGGATGGAGCCGCTGTACTCATATTCGCCCAGCAGCAGCTTGAAAAACGTGGTCTTGCCGCGGCCGTTGCGGCCGATGAAGCCCAGCTTCCAGCGGGTGTCCAGCTGCAGGCTCACGTCCTCAAAGATGGGGTCGAAGCTGGACGGGTAGGAAAACGACAGATGTTCGATCTGGATCAATGCCAAGGGGCAACCCTCCTTTGCACAAAAACAGGCCGCAGGAAGATTCCCGCGGCCGTCTGTGCGCAAAGCAGCCCCTGCCGCCGGCGGGCGGACAGGCGCTTTGCTCCCCTGTATGGTAAAAGGGCGGACGGGATGGGTCATTTCCTGCAACCGGGCACAGCGATGCCGTCAAACGGCGCGCTGTGCAGTTTGGTTCGTTCAGCAGGAAAAATGACGCATCCTTCCACCCCTTTCGTTTCTTTTTCAGCGATACTGTACCACATTCCACGGACAGTGTCAAGGGGCGTGCTTGCGCCCGGCGGCGTTCCATGGTATCATACACATGGATCTACATGGATTTTGCAAGGACAGGACTGTCTTTTTTACATTTGTGTGCTATACTGGATAAAATCGAAATCTCATTGCAAAAGGTGGTACCAATGGAACAATCACAAAAAATGACCAGCCTGGAAAAGCGCTGGGTCCTGTACGACGTGGGCAACTCGGCGTTTACTTTGCTGATCTCCACCATCCTGCCCATCTATTTCAACGGGCTGGCCGGGGCGGCGGGCCTGAGCGACGCCGAATACCTGGCCTTCTGGGGGTATGCGGCGTCCTTCGTGACGGTGGTGGTGGCCGTGCTGGGGCCCACCCTGGGCGCGGTGGCCGACCTGCCCGGCATGAAAAAGAAGCTCTTTGTGCTGTGCGTGGCGGTGGGCGTCGCCGGCTGCGCGGTGATGGGCCTGCTCCAGTCCTGGGTGTGTTTTTTGGGCTGTTTCGTCATCGCCAAGATCGGCTACAGCGCCAGTCTGGTCTTTTATGACTCGATGCTCACCGACGTCACCACTCCCGAGCGGATGGACAAGGTCTCGTCGGTGGGGTACGCTTTCGGCTACGCCGGCAGCTGCATCCCCTTCGTGGTCAGCCTGGCCATCGTGCTGGGATACGACACCATCGGCCTGACCCTCAACGCCGCCATGCTCATCGCCTTTTTGCTGAACGCGGCCTGGTGGCTGTGCTGCACCCTGCCCCTGCTGCGCAGCTACCGGCAGCGGTACAGCGTGCGGGGCGGCGGGCATCTGGTGCGGGGGGCTTTCCGCCGCCTGGGTGAGACGCTGCGGGAGATCCGCGGCAACAAACAGGTGTTCTGGTTCCTGGTCGCCTTTTTCCTCTACATCGACGGGGTGTACACCATCATCGACATGGCCACCGCCTACGGCCAGGCTTTGGGCCTGGACAGCACCGGGCTGCTGCTGGCGCTGCTGGTGACCCAGATCGTGGCGTTCCCCTTTGCGCTGCTGTTCGGCTGGCTGTCCCGCAAGGTGGACACCGCTCTGCTGGTGTCGGTGGGCATCCTGGCCTATGTGGGCATTGCGGCCTACGCCATTTTCCTGCGCACCCAGGGGCAGTTCTGGGTGCTGGCCGTCTGCGTGGGGATGTTCCAGGGCGGCATCCAGTCTTTGTCCCGCTCCTACTTCGGCAAGATCATCCCGCCCGAGCGCTCGGGCGAATACTACGGCCTTTTGGACATCTGCGGCAAGGGGGCGTCCTTTGTGGGTACCTTCCTGGTCAGCGCCCTGACCCAGCTGTCGGGCAGCACCTCCACCGGGGTCATGGTCATCGCGCCGCTGATCCTGCTGGGCTTTTTCGCCTTCCGCCGCGCCGTCCGCGAGGGCCGCAAAAACGAATACTGACCGCTTTCAACCTGACGAATTGAGGTGATTTTTCCATGCCCGCTGTCTATGCGCACCGCCGCTTTGGCGAAAAGGTGCTGGCCGCCTGCCAGAACGACGAGGCCCGCACCGCCATCGAGACCTACCAGGACCTGTTCAACATCGGCCTGCAGGGGCCCGACATCCTGTTCTATTATGACCCCCTGCGCCAAAACCCCTACAAGGCCGCCGGCGACGCTTTGCACGACGCCCCGGCCGCGCCCTTTTTTGAGGCGGGGGCCGCCCATGTGAACGGCCGCCCCGAGGGCCAAGCCCTGCTGAGCTATCTGCTGGGCTTCCTGTGCCACTTCGCTTTGGACAGCGAGTGCCACAGCTACATCGAATACGAGATCGGCCGCAGCGGCCACCCCCATGTGGCCATCGAGACGGCGCTGGACGGCGCCCTGATGGAAAAGGACGGGGTGGACTGGCGCGCCGCGAACCCCGCGGGCTACATCGTGGTCAGTGAAGTCACCGCCCGCACCATCGCCCGCATTGTGCCGGCGGGCCGGGAACAGGTGCGCCAGTGCCTGACCAACATGAAGCTGGTCAACCGGCTGCTGATGCCGGGCAGCCCCCTGCGCAGCGCGCTGGTGGAAGGGGCGCTGCGCCTGGCCGGCAAGTGGGATGTGCTCGGCGGCCTGCTGGTCACTGCGCTGGACCGGCCCGCTTACGCCGCCAGCAGCGACGAGCTGGGCTATCTGTTCGACGGGGCGGTGCCGGTGGCGCTGGAGCTGATCGACGGCTACTGCGATCATATCTTCCGCGGCGCGCCCCTGGGCCCCCGTTTCGGCCGCACCTACGGCCCCAGCGAGGAGCTGCTGGCCAGGTACGCCCAGGGCTGACCGCCCAAAAATATGACAAAAAAGTCCCGTCCAGCCGACATGTGCGGATGGACGGGACACATACAGGGAAATTGAGCGCTGAGAGTGTGCGAGCCGCTTTGCGGCGAGTGCGCGGTTCGGCGCTCAATTTTGTCCCCAGGGGGATATTAGGGGGAAGGAATTTCTGTCCCGCGTATGCGGGCAGAAATGGGTTCCCCCTAAAGCGTGGCGCTTTTGCGACACGCTGAGGGGGCTTTCGGGCCTCCTGTTTTTGGTTTACGCGGCGGCGGTGAGGGGCGGATATTGTATATTTCGTGACCCGGTCGCCCAAGCTCGAATTGACAAAACCGGGTGCAGATACTATAATTGTGACAAGTGGAAAGGGAAAAAGGGGCGTGCGCAGGGCGCGTGCCCGCCGCCTTCACGGCTGGCCGCGGTCGCATTGAACAGATGGACCGTGCAGGCCAAAGCAGCCGCGCAGGACGGAACCAGCAGCATCGGACGATCAAGCCGGAGACCGGCTTTGGAAATAGTTACTTAACCGGAGGCCGGGTCCTTGCACCGCGGTCTCTCCACCGGCATGGGCAAAAAACCCGGCCGCGTTTGTCTTGGAGGTACAAATGGCAACAACAAAAGAGAATACTGGCAGCCCGGCCGGCGCACGGCGGGACAATCCCGGCGCGGACAACCGCACCCAGCAGCGCCGCCGCCCCATGTATACCCGGCGTCCCCGCCGGCCCCAGCCCCCCAAGGGCGGGGCGGCCGTCCCCATCCACATCTATCCTTTGGGCGGCCTGGGCGAAGTGGGCAAAAACATGACCGTCTATGAGTGCTGCGGCGACATGATCATCGTGGACTGCGGCCTGGTGTTCCCGGACAGCGAGATGTACGGCATCGACATGGTCATCCCCGACTTTACCTTTGTGCTGCAGAACAAGGACAAGATCAAGGGCCTGCTCATCACCCACGGCCACGAGGATCACATCGGCAGCATCCCGTACCTGCTGCAGAAGCTGGACCTGCCGGTCTACGGCACCAAGCTGACCCTGGGCCTGATCCGCAACAAGCTGGAGGAGTTCAACCTGGCGGGCCGCACCCGCTTTGTGGAGATCGTCCCCAAACAGAAGATCCGCCTGGAGTGCTTTACGGTGGAGCCCATCCATGTGAACCACTCCATCCCGGACGCCGTGGGCTTTGCCATTGACAGCCCCGCCGGCGTCATCATCCAGACCGGCGACTTTAAGATCGACTACACCCCTCTGGCCTGCGGGCCCACCGACCTGACCACCCTGGCCGAGTACGGCCGCCGGGGGGTGCTGGCCCTGCTGAGCGACTCCACCAACGCCGAGCGGCCCGGCTTCACCGCCACCGAGCAGAAGGTGGCCGCCGGCGTCCACAACCTGTTCACCCAGGCGCGGAACAAGCGGATCATCATCGCCACCTTTGCTTCCAACATTTACCGCATCCAGCAGATCATCGAGCTGGCGGTGCAGGAAGGGCGGAAGGTGGCCTTCAGCGGCCGCAGCATGGTCAACAATACCGCCATGGCCCAGGAGCTGGGCTATATGCACATCCCGGAGGGCACCCTCATCAGCGTGGACGAGCTGAACCGCTACGCCCCCGAGGAAGTGGTGCTCATCACCACCGGCAGCCAGGGCGAGCCCCTGAGCGCGCTGTCCCGGATGGCCTCCTGCAGCCACCGGCAGGTGCGGGTGGGGCCGGGGGACTTCATCATCATCTCGGCCAACCCCATTCCCGGCAACGAAAAGAGCGTGACCAAGATCGTCAACGGCCTGCTGCTGCTGGGGGCCGAGGTGATCTACGAGAGCATGTACGACGTGCACGTCTCGGGCCATGCCTGCCAGGAAGAGCAGAAGCTGATGCTCACCCTGACCAGACCTAAGTATTTCCTGCCGGTCCACGGCGAGTACAAGCAGCTGAAAAAGCACGCCCTCACCGCGGCCAGCCTGGGCATCCCCCACAGCAACATCCTCATTGCGGAGAACGGCTCCAACGTCATCCTGACCCAGGACGAGATCAAGCTGGGCGACCCGGTGACGGCCGGCGCCGTGATGGTGGACGGCCTGGGCGTGGGCGACGTGGGCAACGTGGTGCTGCGGGACCGCAAGCACCTGTCGGAGGACGGCCTGGTCATCATCGTGGCCACGGTGGACAGCCGCACCGGCAAGGTGCTGGCCGGGCCCGACCTGGTCAGCCGGGGCTTCGTCTACGTCCGTGAGAACGAGAGCCTGATGGACGGCGCACAGAGCACGGTGGAAATGACCCTGAACCGCTGCGTCGAGGAGCGCGTCCGGGACTGGAACAGCGTCAAGACCCGTATGCGGGAGGCGCTGAGCAGCTATATCTACCGGCGCACCAAGCGCAGCCCGATGATCCTGCCCGTCCTGATGGAAGTGAACGGGTCGGGCAAAGTTTGACCTTTTGTGTGAGAGAGGGGAAGAGAGGCATCCGCCATGAAGCAACCCAGATGGACGCTTGAAATGTTTACAGTGGGCTTTGCGGTGCTGGCGGGCCTGCTGGCGCTGCTGGTCCTGATCCTGCAGCCGGCGGCGTGGCCGGCGGTGCTGCTGGTGACGGTGTTCTGCATCGTGCTGGTCATCGTCACGCGGTATCGGGTCCGCCGCTGGGCGGCCCGCTGGGTAACGGGCACCAGCTTTGAAAATTCCAAAACCCAGTACAGCCTGGCCTCTTTGTCCCAGCCGGCGGCCCTGCTCAGCGGCGACACCGTCGTGTGGTACAATATCCCCTTCCGCGACAGGGTGCTGAACGGCGGCGACCAGCTGGCCGGCCGGGTGAACAAGATGCTGCCCGGCCTGGAGCTGGCCCAGTGCGGCACCCCCGAAGGGCAGGTGCTGGCCTGCGCCAGCGGGGTGTGGCGCATCCATGCCTCCACCGTCAGCGGCGGGGAAGGGGCAGACAGCCGGGCCAGCATCCTGATCCTGAACGACGAGACCGCCCTGCGCAAGATCGAAAACGAGTACAAGGCCAGCCGCCCCGGCTACATGATTTTTTCGGTGGACGGCTACGACGACGTGTTCAGCGATATGCTGGACAGCGAGAGCGCCCGGCTGCTGGAGCGGATCAACCGCACCATCGAGGGTATGATCGCCCGGGGCACCGGCTTTCTGCGCCGGGTGGCCAACGGCCGCTACATCGCCGTGGTCGAGGAGCGCCAGCTGGAGCAGTTCGCCCAGCAGGGCTACGAGGTGCTGGACAAGATCCGCGCCCTTGAGCCCAGCATCAACCTGTCCATCTCCATCGGCATCGGGCGGCGGGCACCCACCCTCCATGCGGCCCAGGAAATGGCCGTTCAGGCGCTGGACATGGCCCAGGGCCGCGGCGGCGACCAGGCCGCCGAGATGACCCCCGACGGCTTCACCTTCTATGGCGGCGTCAGCCACGGGGTGGAAAAGCGGAGCAAAGTCCGCAGCCGCATCGTGGCCGAAGCGCTGGTGGAGCTCATCAAGGCGGCCGACCATGTGGTCATCATGGGCCACCGGATGAGCGACCTGGACGCCATCGGCTCGGCCGAGGGCGTGCTGCGCATCTGCAAGATCTGCGATGTGCCCGCGGTCATCGCGGTCAAGCGGGAGGCCACCCTGGCCGCCAGCCTGATCAACGCCTTTGAGGACGCCGGCCAGGAGGACGATTTCATCGACCCCCGCAGCGCCCTGTCCATCATCACCAAGGAGACTTTGTGCATCGTGGTCGATACATACCAGGTCGGCCAGGTGGAATGCAAAGAGATCCTGGAAAAATGCGGCAAGATCGCCGTCATCGACCACCACCGCAAGGGGGTGGGCTATATCGAGAACGCGGTGCTGGTCTGCCACGAGCCCTACGCCTCCTCGGCCAGCGAGCTCGTCACCGAGCTGCTGCAGTATGTGGGCAACCGGGATGACAAGCCCACCCGCATCGAGGCCGAGGGCCTGCTGGCCGGCATCATGCTGGACACCCGCAACTTCAGCCTGCACACCGGCGTGCGCACCTTCGAGGCCGCGGCGGCCCTGCGCCGCTATGGCGCCGAGACCGAGCGGGCCTGGTCCCTGTTTGACGTCAGCCTGACGGAGTACAACGCCAAGGCCGGCCTCGTGGCCAAAGCCCAGATGTACAAGGGCTGCGCCATCGTCCTCAGCGGCGAGCTGCCCGCCGAAGCCCAGGTAGCTGTCCCCCAGGCGGCCAACGACCTGCTCAGCATCGAAGGGGTGCAGGCCAGCTTTGTGGCGGTGCAGGCCGGCAGCCTGGTCAAGATCTCGGCCCGCAGCATGGGCCAGGTGAACGTCCAGGTGGTGATGGAGAGCCTGGGCGGCGGCGGCCACCAGACCATGGCGGCCACCGTCCTCAAGCACACCTCCCTGGAGCAGGCCCGGGTCCGTCTGAGCGCCGCCATCGACGCCTACCGCGCCTCCCAGAAAAAGGGGAACGTGAAGGCATAAGAAAATCCGGGCCGCCCGGACCGAATCTGTATGGGAGGAGCCATCCGTATGAAGCAGTATGATTACCTGATCGTGGGCGCCGGGCTGTTCGGCGCGGTGTTCGCCCACGAGGCACGCAAAGCCGGCAGGCGCTGCCTGGTCATCGACCGGCGCAGCCACATTGCCGGCAACGTCTACACCGAGCCGGTGGAGGGGATCAACGTCCACCGCTACGGCGCGCACATCTTCCACACCAACTCCCGGGAGGTGTGGGCCTATGTGGGGCAGTTTGCCGAGTTCAACCGGTACACCAACAGCCCCATCGCCAACTACCACGGCGAGATCTACAACCTGCCCTTCAACATGAACACCTTCAACCGGATGTGGGGGGTGGTCACCCCGGCCCAGGCCCAGGCCAAGATCGAGGAGCAGCGGGCCGCCGCCGGCATCACCGAGCCCCAAAATCTGGAAGAACAGGCCATCAGCCTGGTGGGCACCGACATCTACGAGAAGCTGGTCAAGGGCTACACCGCCAAGCAGTGGGGCCGCCCCTGCGACCAGCTGCCCGCCTTCATCATCCGGCGGCTGCCGGTCCGCTTCACCTACGACAACAACTACTTCAACGCCCTGTACCAGGGCATCCCCAACGGCGGCTACACCGCCATGGTGGAGCGTATGCTGGAAGGGGTCGAGGTCCGCCTCGGGGTGGATTACCTGGCGGAGAAGCCAGCCCTCGACGCACTGGCCGAACGGGTGGTCTACACCGGCGCCATCGATGCCTACTTCGGCTACCGGCTGGGGGCGCTGGAATACCGCAGCGTCCGCTTTGAGACCGAGGTGCTGGACACCGACAACTACCAGGGCAACGCGGTGGTCAACTATACCGACGCCGAGACCCCCTATACCCGCATCATCGAGCACAAGCACTTTGAGTTCGGTGCCCAGCCCAAGACGGTCATCAGCCGGGAGTACAGCGCCGAGTGGAAGGTGGGGGATGAGCCCTACTACCCCGTCAACGACGAAAAGAACGGCGTCCTCTACGCCCGCTACAAGGCGCTGGCGGACGCGGAGCCGGGAGTCCGGTTCGGCGGGCGTCTGGGCGAGTACCGCTACTACGACATGGACAAGGTGATCGAGAGCGCCCTGGCCGCCGCCCGCGAGGAGCTGGGGTAAAACAACCGGGCGCCCCGCCCGGGAAAAACGCCGCCGCCCTTGCCGAAACGGCCGGGATGCGGTATACTAAAAGGAAGAAATGGCCGCAGGCGGCGCGAGCCCCCGGCCGGAAATGAGGTTTCAGCCATGAAGGTTATTTTGAAACAGGATGTCAAAGGGATCGGCAAAAAGGACGAGATCCATGAGGTCTCGGACGGGTACGCCCGCAACTTTCTGCTGCCCCGCAAGCTGGCGGCCGTGGCCGATGCCAGCGCGCTGAACATTGCCCGCAGCAAGGAGGCCGCCGCCGATTTCCATGAGGCGGAGAACCTGGCCGCCGCCCAGGCCCTGGCCGCCAAGATCAACAGCCGCATCGTCACCGTCAAGGCTAAGGGCGGCGCTTCGGGCCGGCTGTTCGGCAAGGTGACCAGCAAGGAGATCGCCGCAGCCCTGTCCGAGGCGGCCGGCGAGACCGTGGACAAGAAAAAGATCGAGCTGGATGTCAAGGACATCCGGGACGCCGGCGTCTTTACCGGCAAGGTCCGCCTGTATCCCGGCGTCGTCGCCAATTTCAAAGTCAATGTGGAGGTCGAGCAGGCGTAAGCTGTTCTGCCGCCGCTGCGCTCCCTGCGAAAAAGGGGGCGCTTTTTCGTGAGTTGTGAAAAAGGGGGGTCACGTATGCCTGACGAACGCCGCCGCACGCGCGGCCATGATCTGAATCTGGAAAGCATGGGCATCCAGCCGCCCTACAGTATGCAGGCGGAACAGAGCGTCCTGGGCGCGGTGCTGCTCAAGCCCGACGTCCTGACCGATCTGGTGGAGATCGTCCGCCCGGAGATGTTCTATGCTTCCCAGAACGGCCGCATCTATGCCGAGATGGTGCGGCTGTTCACCGGCGACCAGACCATCGACTTTGTCACCCTGCTGGACGCGGTGGTGTCGGACAATATCTTCCCCAGCCCCGACGAGGCCAAGGTCTACCTGACCGGCCTGGCCGAGACGGTGCCCAGCATCTCCAACGTCAAGGCCTATGCCGAGATCGTCCAGGAAAAGTACCTGATCCGCCAGCTGATGGGGGTCGCCACCGGCATTCTGGAGGACGCCGGCGACGAGCCGGACGCCTCGCTGCTGCTGGAGAACGCCGAGCAGCGCCTGTACGAGATCCGCTCGGGCCGGGACTCCAGCGCCCTGACCCCCCTTTCCTCCAGCATGGTGGAGACCCTGACCAACCTGCAGAAGATCAGCGGCCCCGACGCCGACAAGTACAAGGGCATCCCCACCGGGTTCCGGCTGCTGGACACCGTCCTCACCGGCCTGGGCCGCGGGGACCTCATCATCCTGGCGGCCCGCCCCGGCATGGGCAAATCCAGCTTTGCGCTGAACATCGCCACCCGCGTGGCCATGAAACAGCACATCCCGGTGGCCATCTTCAGCCTGGAAATGACGAAAGAGCAGCTGACCAACCGCATCCTCTCGGCCGAAGCCGGCATCGACAGCCAGGCGTTCCGCACCGGCGCGCTGACCGCCTCCGACTGGGAATACCTGGCCCTGGCCACCGAAAAGCTGCACGACGCGCCCATCTACATGGACGACACGTCCGCCATCACCATCACCGAGATGAAGGCCAAGATCCGCCGCATCAACCAGGACCCCAGCCGGCCCAACATCGGGCTGATCGTCATCGACTACCTGCAGCTGATGACCTCGGGCCAGCGCAGCGAGAACCGGGTGCAGGAGATCAGCTCCATCACCCGCAACCTCAAGATCATGGCCAAAGAGATGGATGTGCCCATCATCGCGCTGAGCCAGCTGTCCCGCGCGGTGGAAAAGCAGGGCAACAATTCCAGCCACCGGCCCCAGCTGTCCGACCTGCGCGACTCGGGTTCCATCGAGCAGGACGCCGACTGCGTGCTGTTCCTCTACCGGGACTCCTACTACGCCAGCCAGCAGCCCGACGGGGCCGATGTGGACGCCGACACCGCCGAGTGCATCGTGGCCAAGAACCGCCACGGCGAGACCAGCACCGTCCCGCTGGGCTGGGACGGCGCCCACACCCGCTTTATGGACGTGGATTTCCGGCACTAGGATGCTTGTGATCGGGACAACTGCGATGGATTCTGCGATTTTGCACGATACGGAAGCCCGCGTGCTTGCCTGGTGCGAGCAGGCCGGGCTTTTTGCACATGGACAGCGGGTGGCCGCGGCTGTCTCGGGCGGGGCGGACAGCATGGCGCTGCTGCGCATCCTGCTGGCCCTGGCCGGACGGCTGGGGGTGGAAGTGTCCGCCTGCCATGTCAACCACAGGCTGCGCGGGGCCGATGCCGACGCCGACGAGGCCTTCGTCCGGGCCGAGTGCGCCCGGCTGGGGGTGCCGCTGGATGTCTACCGCGCCGGGGAGGACGGCCTGCCCGGCGCCTCGGGCGGGGAGGCCGGGGCCCGCGCTTTGCGCTACGCCTGCTTTGCCCGTGCCCACAGCGCGGGGATAGACCGCATCGCCACGGCCCATACTGTCACTGACCAGGCCGAGACGCTGCTGTTCCGTCTGGCGCGGGGGACAGGGCTGCACGGGGCGGGGGGCATCCGCCCGGCGCGGGACTTTTACGTCCGGCCTCTGCTCTGCCTGACCCGCGAAGAAGTGGAGGACTACTGCCGGGCCGCCGGCCAGCGCTGGGTCACCGACCAGACCAACCTCTCGGACGCCTACGCCCGCAACCGGCTGCGCCACGACGCTCTGCCGGCCCTCCGGCAGGCCAACGCCGGGGCCGAGCGCAACCTGGCCCGCTTCTGCGAGAAAGCCGCCCGCGCCAGTGCCTATTTTGACCGCGCCGCCGCGGCCCTGCTGGCGGAAGCCGCCGCCGGGGCGCCCCGCCCCGGGCCGGGCGTCTGGGCGCTGGAGCCTTTGCAGCGGGCCGACCCTCTCATTTTGGAGGCGGCGGCCCACGCCCTGGTGGCCCCCCACCGGGACCCCGAGGCGCTGTATATCCGCCTGATCTGCCAGACGGTGGAGCGGGGGACAGGGGCGGTCCAGCTGCGGCCGGGCGTCCGGCTGCGGGCCGGACAGGGCTGCCTCTGGCTGGAAACGCCGCCGCCCGATGGGGCCGCAGCGCTGCCGGCACAGCCTTTCTGCCCCGAAAAACGGACCGAATACCCTCTGGGCGGGGGCAAAATCCTCCTCGCCCGGCTTGAAAAAGAGACTTTTCAAGAAAAAACACAGGTCGTTCACAAAAAAGACTTAAAAAATGTAGCGGATTATGCTAGAATAACCATGTTGCATCCTGCCCTCACCCTGCGCACCCGGCTGCCGGGGGATACCTACCGGCCCGCCGGCCGGGGGATCGCCAAATCCCTGCGCAAGTGGATGAACGAGCAGGCCATCCCGCCTTCGGAGCGGGACCGCCTGCCTCTGCTGGCGGACGGCAGCGAGGTGATATGGGTCTGCGGCGCAGGCTTTGCGGATGGCCTTGCCCCCCAGGGGGCGGATGGCCTTGCCCTGCACCTGGAGATACTAGCCCGAAAGGGAGAACAGAGAGGACGTTGAGTCATGGATATGCGCGATGACATTCAGACCGTGCTGGTCACGGAAGAACAGCTGCGGGCCAAGGTGGCCGAGCTGGGGGCCCGGATCAGCCGGGACTATGCAGGCAAAGATCTGCTGCTGGTCTCGATCTTAAAGGGCGCGGTGGTGTTTATGGCCGACCTGATGCGGGCGGTGACCATCCCGTGCAGCATCGACTTTATGGTGGTGTCCAGCTACGGCGGCACCAACACCGAGAGCACCGGCCTGGTCAAGATCGTCAAGGACCTGGACGCCGACCTGTCGGGCCGCGAAGTCCTGATCGTGGAGGACGTGCTGGACACCGGGGTCACCTTGTCCAACCTGGTGCCCATGCTCCAGCTGCGGCACCCCAACTCGGTGCGCATCTGCGCCATTTTGGATAAGCCCGCCCGCCGCAAGACCGACATCCGGGCCGATTACACCGGCTTCGAGGTGCCGGACGCCTTTGTGGTGGGCTACGGCCTGGATTACGACGAAAAATACCGCAACCTGCCTTTCGTGGGCGTCCTGAAGCCGGAGGTCTACGGGGGCTGACCCTCCCTCCGGCCGGGCCGGCGCCAGCCTGCCGCCGCCCGTTTTGACAAGATTTGCCGCAGGGTGGGGCTTGCCGCAAAGCGGCTGCCGCCCCCTCTGCGTCGAATTGCTCCGTAGGGGCCCGGCCCGGAAGGCGCCTGCCGCCCGGCCCGGACCGATCCCATTTTTGCAAAGCCAAGAGAGAACTGGAGTTGATCGTTTTTGCAGCAGAAAAGACCGCACCTGAACCCGCTGATCCTGGCCCTTGCGCTGGCCGCTGTGCTGATGATCTGGTCGGTGTTCACCACTTCCAACACCCCCAGCGGCACGACCATGAGCTATTCAACGGTGGTGCATTACTTTGAACATTTGCAGGTGACCGCCTTCACCCTGGACCGGAACACCGGCGTCATCACCATGAACATCAAGGAAGGCGACCTGCCCCTGCCCGACAGCGCCGAGCAGTCCGCCTCCTCGGGCGGCGGGCTGATGTCGGGCCTGCTGGGCTCCGGCAGCACCTCGAGCGACGAGGTGCAGGCCAACAGCGACGGCACCGTGACCGTCCGCTACCAGCTGCCCTATGCCGCCCTGTTCATCAACGAGGTGCAGAAGTATATCGACGCCTACGACGCCGCCAACCCCGACAACCCCATGGAGTACGATTACACCGCCCTGCGGGAGACGGTGCCCTGGATGGAGATCTTCTTCTACCTGGCCATGCTGGGCTGCACCGGGTTCATCTTGTTCTCGATGCTGCGGGGCGGCGCAGGCGGCGGCAATGTGATGAACGTGGGCCGCGCCAAGGTCAAGGACGAGTCGTCCAACCAAAAGACCGCCACCTTTGCCGACGTGGCCGGCGAGGACGAGGAAAAGGAAGAGCTGAAAGAGGTCGTCGAGTTTCTCAAGAGCCCCGAGAAGTTCAACTCGCTGGGCGCGCGCATCCCCCACGGCGTGCTGCTGGTAGGCCCTCCGGGCACCGGCAAGACCCTGCTGGCCCGCGCCTGCGCCGGCGAGGCAGGGGTGCCCTTCTACTCCATCTCCGGCTCTGACTTCGTCGAGATGTATGTGGGCGTCGGCGCGTCCCGTGTCCGCGACCTGTTTGACAAGGCCAAAAAGACCATGCCCTGCATCATCTTCATTGATGAGATCGACGCCGTGGGCCGCCAGCGCGGCGCCGGCCTGGGCGGCGGCCACGACGAGCGGGAGCAGACCCTGAACCAGCTGCTGGTGGAGATGGACGGCTTCGAGGCCAACGACGGCATCATCGTCATGGCCGCCACCAACCGCGCCGACATCCTGGATAAGGCCCTGCTGCGTCCCGGCCGTTTTGACCGCCAGGTCTATGTGGGCCTGCCCGACGTCAAGGGCCGCGAGGAGATCCTCAAGGTCCACACCCGCAAAAAGCCCCTGGCTCCGGACGTCTCCCTCAAGGTGATCGCCCAGCGGACCGCAGGCTTTGCCGGCGCAGACCTGGAAAACCTGGTCAACGAGGCCGCCCTGCTGGCCGCCCGCCGGGGCCGCAAGGCCATCACCATGGAGGACATCGAAGAGGCCTCCATGAAGGTCATGGCCGGCCCGGAGAAAAAGAGCCGTGTGGTGACCCCCGAGGAGAAAAAGCTGACCGCCTACCACGAGGCGGGCCACGCGGTGGCGGGCTTCTACTGCAAGCACCATCCCCGCGTCCATGAGATCACCATTATCCCGCGCGGCCAGGCCGGCGGCTACACCATGTACCTGCCCGAGAAGGACCGCTCTTACGTCACCAAGGGCGAGATGTTCGAGGACATCGTCTCCAGCCTGGGCGGCCGCGTGGCCGAACAGCTGATCCTGGACGATATCTCGACCGGCGCATCCAACGACCTGCAGCAGGCCACCAGCATCGCCCGCCAGATGATCACCCGTTACGGCTTCTCCGAGCGGCTGGGCCCCGTGGTCTACGGCACCTCCCAGGAGGAGACCTTCCTGGGTCGCGATTTCGGCCAGGGCAAGGGCTACAGCGAGACCACCGCCGCCGAGATCGACAGCGAGATCCGCGACATCATCGACGAGGCCTATGAGACCTGCCGCCGCACCCTGACCGAGCACATCGACCAGCTGCACGCCCTGGCCCAGGCCCTGATCGAGCGCGAGAAACTGAACGAGGCCGAGTTCAACGCCATCATGCGGGGCGAGCACCTGCCTCCCCGCAAGGACAGCGACGCCCCCGCCCAGCCGGCCGCCCCGGCTGCGCCCGAAGCGCCCGCTGCAGCGCCGGAGACGCCGGCCCAGCCGGTAGCCCCCGCGGCCAGCGACGAAGTGCCCGCCGGCCCGGTGGACGTCCCCGCGCCGGACGATCCCGCGGCTCCCGCAGCCCCGGAAGGGTCCGACGGGCAGAAGCCCGGCCAGCAGTAACATCCCATTGCCCACAGGGAAGGAGTGAGTGTTGTGGAGGAGAGCTTTGACCCCATAGCCCAAACCAGAGCCAACTATTACACCCCGGGCAGCCCGGTCCAGTTCGTCCGGGTCGAGCTGCTCAAGGGCAGCGTCAGCGGCGACCGCGCCGTCTGCCTGACCTTTAAGAATATTTCCCGCGTGAACCTGACCGCCCTGGAGATCCATTTCAAATGCAAGACCACCGGCGGCGAGATCCTCTGTGAGGACGAGTTCGCCTACCGGGACCTGGACGTCAAGCCCGGCGAGCTGTTCGGGATGGACGACGCCGTCTTTATCACCCAAAAGCCCATCACCAGCGTGGACGTATCCCTTCGCAACGTCTACAACGGCAAGCGGGTGGTCCGGCTGGACACCATCAAGCGGGTCCGGCTGCCGGCCCCCCGCCGCCTACCCGACGACCTGGCCGCCGCTCTGGAAGAGCGGATGGGCCGCAAAGGGATGCTGTATGCGCCCCAGGTGCTGGACTGCGGCTGGTACTGCGCGTGCGGCGCGTTCCACCCCAAGGAAGAGGACACCGTCTACTGCAGCGAGTGCGGCTCCGACCGCATCCTGCTGCAAAACGCCCTGAACACCCTGATGCAGCCCGAGCAGCCGGCCGAGCCGGAGGACCTGTCCCCCCAGGGCGGGGCCAGCGTCCCGGAAGCCCCCGCAGCCCCGCCCGCCGAACCCACCCGGGTGGCCGGCGCGGCAGAGGAGGGGGGCACCCGCGCCTTTGAACCGGTGCAGCCGGCCCGGCACGAGGCCGGGGCCCGGGCCAGCCAGGAGACGCGGCTGTTCACCCAGCCGCCCGTGGCCCAGCCCGCCGCCCGCCCGGCCCATGCCCGGGCCGAGGAGCAGCCCGACCCGGAGGACGAAGCCGGCGCCACCCGTGCCGTCCGCTCCGCCGGCCGGGACCGCTGGGCCGACCAGCCGGTCCGCAGTGCTCGCCCCATCCCCGAGGATGAGGAGGACGAGGAGGACGACCGCGACCCCGTGGCGGAGAACATCATCCGCTGGGTGCCGCCGGTGACGGCGCTGATCTGCGCCGGCATCGCCCTGTACGGGTTTGTGTACTATCAGTTCTTTTTGTAAGTTGTCCCAGAGGGGGAGCGCGTTTTGGCCGCTCCCCCTGTTTTGGGTGAAAGGAGGCCGCAGCCATGCCCGAAGAATATTTGCAGGCCGCTTTTGAGATCAAGGCCTCCTGTGACGAGATCAGCCGGCGCATCCTGCGCTGGCACTGGGAGTCGAAGCCGGGCGGCCATGGCTTTGATGCCCTGCTGGAGCACGTCCGCCGCCGCCAGGAGGAGAGCCCCGCCTACTACGGCCATATGCCCGACGTGGGCCGCAAGACCAGCTGGCAGCAGCTGGACACCACCCTGTGCATGCGGGTCCTGCTGGACCCCGAAAACGACGCCGCCCAGCCGCTGGACCTGCTGGGGAACACGGCCCACCCCGGGGCGGCCCGCCGGGCCTGCAACGCGGTGCGCACCGCCCGCAACGAGGCGGCCCACGCCTCCGACCGGTCGTCGGGCGGGCAGGCGGCCATCCTCTTTGACGAGGCGGTGGAGTGCGTGGAGGACGCCTATGCGGGGACGGCCTTCAGCGAGAAGGAGCTGGCCAAGTATTACCAGCTCTCCCGGGAGTATCTGCGCCGCTGCGGCGTGGGCGGGAAAGAGCCTGCGCCCCCTCCGGACATCCCGCCCGCCGCGCCGGAGGGCCAGGGCGGCCCTGCCCCCGAAGTACATGTCTACCCCACCGGGGCGGCCCGCCAGAAGGCCGCCGCCCGCCGCAAAGCCGGAGGGCCGCAGCCGGCCGAAAGCCCCCGGCAGAGCGCCAAACCGGCCCGCAGCCCGGCTTCGGGCAAAGGGTCCGGTACGGCAGCATGCCGGCCGGCCGGCCAGGGCAAAGCCGGGGCCAGGGGCAGCCGCAAAAGGGAGCCGGTGGGCAGCCGGGCCGCCCTGATCGCGGCGGCGGCCGCCCTGTTGATCGGCCTGGCGGTGCGGGCCGCGGGCATGGGCCTGCTGCCCTTTTTGTAAACAGAAACTGCGCAGACGGGGCGCAGGGGACGAGCAAAGCGGGGCGTGTCCAGGACGCGCCCGAAAAAGGAGGAACGCTATGGATACCCGACTGATTTTTCTCGACATCGACGGCACCTTCATCGAGCCGGGCCGGATGGAAGCCCCGGCCAGCGCGGTGGAGGCGGTGCGCGCCGCCCAGGCCAACGGCCACCGGGTCTTTCTCTGCACCGGCCGCAACTACCGGATGACCTCGCCGGTCCTGCGGTACGGCTTCGACGGCTATGTGTGCAGCGCGGGCGGGTATGTGGTCTGCGGGCAGGAGGTGCTGTTCGACTGCCCCATGGACAAAGCCCAGAGCGACGGCGTGCGGGCCATCCTGGAGGCCAACGGGGTGGAGTGCACCCTGGAGGCCCGGGACGCCACCTACGGCGGCGCGCAGATGATGGAGCGCCTGTCCGCCTACCAGGCCCGGCAGCCCGGCGGCCTGAACAGCGAGATGGAGCGCTGGCGCCGCGCCTTTGCGGACGGGATGCTGATCCGCCCTCTGGAGGAGTACCGGGGCGAGCCCATCTATAAGATCTGCTACATCGCGCCCGGCCAGAAGGCCCTGGCGCCGGCCCGGGCGGCCTACGAGGACCAGTTCGTCTTTTGCGAGGGGGGCGGCCCGGCCGAGCGGGAGGGCTTTGTCAGCGGCGAGCTCATCAACCGCAAGTTCAACAAGGGGGCGGCCATCCTCCGCATCTGCGCCCATCTGGGGCTGCCCGCGTCGGCCTCCGTCGCCTTTGGGGACAGCGCCAACGACCTGGAAATGGCCGATGTGGCCGGGGTCAGCTACTGCATGGCCAACGGCGCGCCGGCCCTCAAGGCCCGCTGCACCCGGGTCTGCCCCGCCGTCAACGACGACGGCATCGCCGTCGCGTTCCGGGAGCTGGGCCTGATCTGAACGCAGCAAAAAAGAGCCGGCAGAACCGGCTCGCAGCGTGGCGCAAAAGCGCCACGCTGGGTACATGGCACGCGGCTTTCGGGCCGCGTTTTTATGGGCTGTTTTTGGGCCAGGACGCGATGCCCAGGGCAAAAAAGCAGGCCCCGATGGCGTAAAAGGCCGGCCCGCTGCCCGACCAGGCGGCGAGCAGAAACAGGAAGCCCGCGATGAAATAGAGGATGCTGCCGAGGTTTTTCATACCTTTACCTCCATGAGGGGGACAAAACAGGGGGACAAAACACAGGCTGCCGCACCGTGCGGCGGCTTTTATTTTTTGTCCTCTTTGCGGCGGGTGTGGCGGTCTGCAAAGTCCTGCCAGGCTTTGCCCCGCAGCAGCATGGCGGCGCAGACGGCCACGGCGGCGATGAGGATGACGATCTCCATAGGAAAACCTCCTTTTGCAGAAAAACTCAGCCCCGGGCCCGGAGCTGCCAGAAGGCCACCGCACTGGCGGCGGCCACGTTCAGGCTGTCCACCCCGTGGGACATGGGGATCTTGGCGGTGTAGTCGCAGCGGGCGATGGTCTCGGGGGCCAGGCCGTCCCCCTCGGTGCCCAGGATGAGGGCGAGGCGGGGCTCAGCCATCAGGGCGGGGTCGTCGATGGGGACCGAGCGGTCGGTCAGGGCCAGGGCCGCGGTCTTGAAGCCCAGGGCGGCCAGCCGCGCAAGGCCGGCTGCGGGCCAGCCGGCGGGGGAGGAGCCGATCTGGGTCCAGGGCACCTGGAACACCGTCCCCATGCTGACCCGCACCGCCCGGCGGCACAGGGGGTCGCAGCAGGAGGGGGTGACCAGCACCGCGTCGATGTGCAGCGCCGCCGCCGAGCGGAAGATGGCCCCGATGTTGGTGGAGTCCACGATGTTTTCCAGCACCGCCACCCGGCGGGCGTCCCGGCACAGGGCCTCCACCGGGGGCAGGGCGGGCCGGCGGAAGGCCGCCAGCACCCCGCGGGTGAGCTGGTAGCCGGTCAGCTGGGCCAGCACCTCCCGGTCCGCCGTGTAGACGGGGGTGCCGCCGCACCGGGCCAGGATGTCCCGGGCGGGGCCGTCGATCTTCCGCCGCTCCATCAGGAGGGCCAGGGGCAGGGCCCCCGCGTCCAGCGCCCGCTGGATGACCTTGGGGCTTTCGGCGATAAAGACCCCTTTTTCCGGCTCCAGGCGGCTGCGCAGCTGGGCTTCGGTCAGCCGGGCAAAGACGTCCAGGGCCGGGAGTGAAAGGTCGGTGATCTCGATGATGTTGGGCATAGGGCCTCCTTACTGCGGTGTAAAGTCGTTTGCGCCCGAAAGGCCGTCCAGGTTCAGCATCCCCTCCAGGGCGGCGATGTCCGCCGAGACGTCCAGCGCGTCGGACTGGAACAGCTTGTCCAGCTGGTTTTCAAAGGCGGTGACCAGCAGGTCCAGCGAGCGCTCGATGCTCTGTTTGGTTTTGGTGATGTTTTCGCCGTCCACCCCCTGGCCGTCCAGCTGGGCGTAGGTGTGCAGCAGTTTGAGGGCGGTGGGCAGGTAGTAGTTGACGAACTTGCGTAGCTGGTCCTCCTTGCCGGGGTCGGCCTCGGCAAGGGCAAAGATGCGGGCGCTGACCGTTTCCAGGCGGGCGGCCTTGTCCCGCAGCACAGGGTCGGCGAGGGCCGCGCCCGCCTCGTGCAGCTGGCGCAGAAGCCGCTGGTACTGGCTCTCCCCGGCGGGATCGGGGTCCGGCTGCGGCGCGCTCTCCTGGGCGGGAGAGGCGGGGATGGGCGCGTCGCCCCGCACCACCAGGAAGTCGGTGCGGTTGTCGATGTAGGCGTCGGCCCCGAAATAGCCGTGGTCGATGGCGCTTTCCAGCACCTTGCGGCCTTCCTTTTCGGGGATGCCTGCCGCGGCGAACAGCTCATTCAGGGGGATGTTGTCCCGGTCGCCCACCACTTTGTCCAGCTGGCGTTCCAGCCGGCTGACCCGCCGGAGGAACAGCCCCAGGACCAGGGCGCCCCCGCCGCCCACGACCATGAACAGGTTGGAAAACAGGTCGTTCCACAGGCCGTAATAGATGCTGTCGGGCAGCTCGGTGACGCCCGCAAACAAAAACAGCCCTCCCAGCACGGTGCACCAGTTGATGAGGCTCTGCCGGCGCTTTTTGGCTTTCTGCTGCTCCGCGGTGGGCAGGTCGTGGGCCTGGTAGCGGGCGCTGTAGTCGTAGGGGGCGCCCGGCCCGGGCTGGGCGGCGCGGCGGGTGTCCTCGGGGCGGAAATCGGCGGCGTAGCGCCTGCGGTCTTGAAAGGCGCGCCATTCTTTTTTCTCGGCGTCCTTATCAATGGCCCGCAGGATGAACAAAATCACCGCCAGCCAGGGCGCAAGGCCCAGCAAAACCAGCAGGGCGATGAGGGGGATGCGGGCAAAATAATGTTTGTGCTGCGGCATAGGTCAGGACCTCCCAAAATAAGACGGCAAAAACGAGCCGTGCTCCCTTTATTATAATGGAACACGGCTCGTTTGTTAAGGCTTTCTTCTAAGAGATTTTAATGACCGGAGATTTTCAAACCTGTCTCAGATAGACGGCATAAATCACTTCATCAGCGCGCAGACGGCGTCGGCATAGGCGACGGGGTCGTCCACCGGCAGACCCTCGATCAGCTGGGCCTGGGCGTAAAGGATCTGGCTGTACTGGTTCACCTTGTCGGTGTCGCCGGCCTCCTGCGCAGCCTTCAGGACCGCAAAGACGGGGTGGCTGGCGTTGATCTCCAGCACCTTGTCGCTCTTGACGTCCTCGCTGCCGGGCTGGCGGGACAGAACCTTTTCCATCTCGATGGACAGGGGGCCTTCCGCCGACAGGCAGACGGGATGGTCCTTCAGGCGGGTGGAGACCTTCACTTCCTTGATCTTGCCGTCCAGAGCGGCCTTCATGGCGTCGAACAGGGCTTTATTCTCGGCGGTGGCCTCCTCGGCGGCCTTCTTCTCCTCGTCGGACTCCAGGCCCAGGTCGCTGCCGTTGATGTTCTTGAACTCGACGGTGCCGTCCTTGCCCTCGGCATCCTTGCGGGGGAAGCTGTGCATGATCTGGAAGCAGAATTCGTCCACGTCCTCGGTCAGCAGCAGCAGGTCATAGCCCTTGTCCAGCACCAGCGAGGCGGTGGGCAGCTTGGCCAGACGGTCGGCCGAGTCGCCGGCGGCGAAGTAGATGTACTTCTGCTCGGCGGGCATCTTCTCGACGTACTCCTCCAGCGTGACCATCTTCTTCTCCTTGGCGGAGTAGAACAGCAGCAGGCCCCGCAGCAGCTCGGTGTGCATCCCGTAGTCGGAATAGACGCCGAACTTGATCTGGCGGCCGAACTCCTTCCAGAAGTTCTCGTACTTCTCCCGGTCGTTGACCAGCATGGCGTTCAGCTCGTTCTTGATCTTCTTTTCCAGGGCGTTGTGGATCAGCTTGAGCTGGCTGTCCTTCTGCAGGGTCTCGCGGCTGATGTTCAGGCTCAGGTCCTGGCTGTCCACGATGCCCTTGACAAAGCTGAAGTAGTCGGGCAGCAGGTCGGCGCACTTTTCCATGATGAGGACGCCCGAAGCATAGAGGGCCAGGCCCTTCTCATACTCCTTGGTGTAAAAATCGTAGGGGCGGTGCGAGGGGACAAAGAGCAGGGCGTTGTAGTTGGCGGTGCCCTCGGTGCGGCTGACGATGACCCGGGCGGGGTCGGCGTAATCGCCGAAGTGGTTCTTGTAGAACTCGTTGTACTCCTCGTCGGTGACTTCGCTCTTCTGCTTCTTCCAGATGGGCACCATGCTGTTCAAAGTTTCCAGCTCGGTGTATTCCTCCCACTCGGGCTTGTAGTCCTCGGGCTTGGGGTCGGGTTCGGGTTTCTGACGGCTCTTGGTGCGCTCCATCTGGATGGGGTAGCGGATGTAGTCGCTGTACTTCTTGACGATGGCGGCCACGCCGTACTCCGAGACGTAGTTGTCGTAGTTCTCGGTGTCGGTGTTGGGCTTGATGTGCAGGATGATGTCGGTGCCGGCAGTCTCCTTCCCGGCGGGGGTGATCTCATAGCCCTCCACGCCGCTGGACTCCCACTGCCAGGCCTCGCTGCTGCCGTAAGCTTTGGAGATGACGGTGACATGGTCGGCCACCATGAAGGCGGAGTAGAAGCCCACGCCGAACTGGCCGATGATGTCGATGTTCTCATCGGTGTTTTCGGCCTTGAAGTCCTGGCTGCCCGAGTGGGCGATGGTGCCCAGGTTCTGCTCCAGCTCCTCGCGGGTCATGCCGATGCCGTTGTCCGAGACGGTGAGCATACGGTTTTCCTTGTCAAGGGTGAGCAGGATGCGGAAATCCTCCCGGTTCATCCCCACCGAGGTGTCGGTCAGGCTCTTGAAATAGAGCTTGTCGATGGCGTCGGATGCGTTGGAGATCAGCTCCCGCAGGAAGATCTCCTTGTTGGTGTAGATCGAGTTGATCATCAGGTCCATCAGCTTTTTGCTTTCGGCCTGGAACGGCTGCATTGCCATAGCAAAAACCTCTTTTCTTCACAGAGAGTGTTAGCACTCAAATATTCCGAGCGCTAATATACACCGTTTCGGGCAAAAAATCAAGAGGCGGGGGCCAGCCTTCATAAAAAGTTTAAAAATCCCCTTTTCCGGCGGCCCGGCCTGCGGTACAATAGACACAGCAGCAAACTGTTCTGGGAGGTAGAAACTATGAAGATCGAACAAGTGGCGGTGGAGGGCGCGGTCCTGACCGTCTATCTGCGGCAGCCGGCCGAGGCCATGCCCCTGGCCGCGACCCGGCCGCTGGTGCTGGTGGTGCCGGGCGGCGGCTACGAACACGTCAGCGCCCGGGAGGCGGACCCGGTGGCGGTCCGTTTTCTGGCGGCGGGGTACCATGCGGCAGTGCTGGAATACGGCGTAGGGGAACAGGCCCGGGACTACCGGCCCTTCCGGCAGATCGACGGGGCCCTGGCCCTGCTGCGGGAGCGCGCCGCCGAATGGGGCATCCAGCCGGACAAGATCGCGGCCTGCGGCTTTTCGGCCGGGGGGCACCTGGCCCTGGCCTCGGCGGTGCTGCCCCTGCCCGGCCAGACGTCCTGGGCCGGGCGGCAGCGCCCCAACGCCCTGATCCTGTCCTATCCGGTGGTGACGGCGGGGCCCTATGCCCACCGGGGCAGCTTCGAGGCCCTGAGCAGCGCCCATGACCCGGCCGCCCACCTGGCCTTTGGGCTGGAGGACAAGATCGGACCGGACACCCCGCCGGTGTTCCTCTGGCACACCATGGACGACGAGACCGTGCCGGTGGAAAACAGCCTGATGCTGCTGGGCGCGCTGCAGAAGGCGGGGGTGCCCTGCGAGGCGCATCTGTTCCCCCACGGGGTGCATGGGCTGAGCGTGTGCACCGCCGAGGTGAACACCTCGCAGCCCCACGCCGGGCGCTGGTTTGCCCTGGCGGCCGAATGGCTGGCCGATGTGTTCGACTGGAACTTGGGAATTGCGTAAATGCGATGAAAAATTTGTGCAAAACGGTTGACATAGACAAACTCTTCTTATATACTATGGGGTAGAGAATACATTCCACCGGACAAAACCGGCGCGGCGGATGCCCGCCGGGACGCATCACTCAGGAGGAAAGCCAATGGGCCTGTCGGAAACAGAACGCGAACATCTCCGCTGCATTCTGCAGCAGTACGAGGAGGACCCCCGGGTGCTGGAAATGGACCAATACATCCAGCACGGCTGCGTGACCACCTATCAGCACTGCCGGAATGTGGCGCGGGTGAGCTTCTGGATCAACCGGCGCTTTCACGTGGGGGCGGACGAGACCGCCCTGGCCGTGGGCGCCCTGCTGCACGATTTTTATCTGTATGACTGGCACTGCGCCGGCCGTTTCCAGCACTGCCGGGGGCTGCGCACCCTGTTCAAAATGCACGGGTTCATCCACCCGCTGCTGGCCCGGGAGA
>ERZ1643250.723-NODE-723-length-32749-cov-7.205756_pt1 | contig 32749 bp, 43 predicted proteins | sample MGYA00579262_ERZ1643250 | MGnify/ENA primary metagenome ERZ1643250 (study PRJEB29033, sample SAMEA4952265) | chicken gut metagenome | biome: Broiler Chicken; feature: Gastrointestinal Tract; material: Caecum | place: Ireland | collected 2018 | study: Broiler...
GCATTAGGAAGAGTAAAAGCATTAGGAAGAGTAAAAGCATTAGGAAGAGTAAAAGCATTAGGAAGAGTAAAAGTATTAGGAAGAGTAAAAGCATTAAGAAGAGCAAGAGTAGAAAGGGATTTTATTATGTCGACAATTAATATCACGAATGCGAGAAAGGACCTCTACAATCTCGTGGAGAACGTTAATCGCTATAGCGAACCGGCATTAATTGTCGGTAAAAAGGGAAATGCAGTTCTTATATCAGAAGATGACTGGAATGCGATACAAGAGACATTGTACTTGAATTCAATTCCAGGTATGGCGGAAAGTATTATTGCTGCAGGTAAAGAGGCCTTAGCGGATTGCTCCACGTATGATCCTGATGAGGAATGGTAAACAAGAATGTATTTGATTAAGTTTTCCAGACTGGCCGAGAAAGACAAAAAAATGTTAAAACGTGCGGGGCTTGAAAAGAAAGCCAAAGAGCTATTGAATATTATCGCGCAAAATCCTTTCCAAACGCCGCCACCATGTGAAAAACTACTTGGAAATCTAGAGGGAAATTACTCCCGGCGGATAAATATTCAGCACCGCATAGTTTACGAAGTTTTTGAGGTTGATGAAAGTATATGTGATTCAAAACAATATGAAGGTATTGTTTTGGTCAAGAGGATGTGGACGCACTACAATAACCTTAGATGATGAAAAATGGGAGGCGTACCGAATTTCGGTACGCCTCCCATTTTTCAATGGTGTCTTAAATAAAGAAGTAGGATATATAGCGTTTATATAACAAATATTAATTTATCGTATAGATTACATGAATATTTAGACACAATTCTTTTTGATGTGTAGTTTGTAGTGTTGCTCGAAGAGAAAATCAGGGGTCATAATTAGTAAAAAGAAAATTGTAGCAAAAATTAGAACAATTTATGATTTGTTACCCTTCGGGCGCGGAGGCGGCGGGAAGGGCAGGGTTGGGGCGGGGGCGACTGATTGGCGGAAGACTGGTCTTTAGACTGCGTAGAAATGCAGGATAAGGACCAGTCTTCCGCCAATGAGGAGCAAAAAGCCCCCTCATAGAGTACTGGTGATATAGCTCTGAAAAAAGTTTTGGAGCAAACAAAATAGCAGGAGAAATTCCTGCTATTTGTAAATATCCCGACGATGTCCGATTGAAAGTGCAAGTATTACAAGCCGATCGTCTTCAATCAGACAGATCATTCGGTAATCGCCAATCCGGTAACGCCACTGACCACTGCGGTTAGCTACAAGTCCTTTTCCGGTTTGCCGGGGATCGGTGCAGTCAATCAGATGTTTCTCGATCCATGCTTTGAGCATACGTTGGGTATATCGGTCAAGTTTTTTAAATTCCCGGTCAAAACGAGGGGTTGTTTCTACACGATAGCCACTCATAGCCCGCTCTCCTTAAATAGTTCATCAATGGGGCGGCTTTTCTTCCCGCTATCGATATACTCTTTAAAAGCATCATCAAATACTGTCCGATCATATTCTTCATCAATTTTTTCAAAAAGTGCCTGTTTAAAAGCTTCTGCAACTGAAATGGAGTGTAGTTTTGCATAAGCATTAACAAGTTCTCTTTCGTTTTCATCAAGTCTGATTGAAAATGGCATATGATCAACTCCTTTCCTGTAATACATTGTACTACAAAAAGTGGGGGCTGTAAACCCCTGACAGATGCAGCATATCATTATGCTGCATCATCAAAGAGCTTTCTATACCCGTCTGCAGTTACAATGATATGATCGAGCAATTCGATACCGATTAAGCGTCCGGCTTTCCGGATCCGTTTGGTCAAACATATATCCTCGCGTGACGGCTCAAGGTTTCCTGAAGGATGATTATGGGCGAGGGTAAAAGATACTGCACCGATCAATAATAGCTTCATCAGTATCTCTCTGGGAGTGACTACTGTGCAGGAAACTGTCCCGTGTGAGACTTCAAAACAACCGAGTATTGTTCCAGTAGTATTGATAGCAAAAAGATAGACGTATTCTTCTGTACGTGTATGTAGTTCAAGTGCTTCTTTGCAGATTTGATAAACGTGTTCTGCACATGTGATTACTTGGTGGGGACTTTCAACGGACTTCTCCCGGATTAACTCCGGGAGTCCGTTCTGTAGCCTCGTATTATACAGAATCATATTTTCACCTCCTTATACTGGAAGCTGGACTGCGTTTATCTTTTGACTATCAAGTGTATGTCTGCAGTCGAGTTCATATAATTGGCATGAGTCGCAATAGAGGATTAGATCGCTGAGATATTCATCAGGCTGTACTACATCGTGATTTACAGAAATCACTATATCTTGAAGCTCTTTTGCTGAAGCTTTATAACTGTCAACAGCAAGCATCTCATGTATTGAAGAAGGTAGGAGATAATAGGGATGTCCATTGAATATTTCATGTACACGGCTTAGTACATCGCGGTTCAGGATGACAGCCGCCCCGTCTGTGTTATCAGTATTTGATAGAACATAGACTTTTGAGAGTGTGTCTACATCTGATTCTGTATTGTTTTCAGCTGCTTTGCAGTAATTGAGTATATGAGCGATTGCATCATCAAGTGGATAAAGGACTGCATATGTCCCGATATTTCTGATAGCATGGCTGTATAACTCCTCAAGTGAGATATCAAAAAAATGCAGCAAGATATTATTGATCTTGATCGAGGCCATAGATCCGTCATTGTTATTTACGGGAATATAAAAAATGACAATAAAATTACGCAAGACTTTTAAGACATATCCATTTCTGTTGAATGCATCTAAGTGGGATGTGTTTAATAGTACTGGCTGCACTGTTGACAGGATGTATTCCCGGTTAATTTGTCCTAATTTAGAAAATTCGCTATTCATCATTTTTTTTCTCCTTTCAAAAAGAGAGCTGGGTTAATCCCAGCTCCTAAATTTTGTGTTAAGTTCCGTGATCGTTCCGATCACGGCATGGACTGCTTCGCCCCATGTTTTTGCATTTTGGGTGGCTTTCTGTTTTTTCAGCCATTTTCGGATATACTTGTACGTGTCGGGAAAGTGTGTATCGAACACAAATTCAATTTCTCGTTCCATACCATTATCTCTAGAACGTTCTATCCACTGTAGATGTTCTTCAGATACATCTACTGCGAAGATCCGGATGATACCATCGCAGATGCATCCTGATGTGATTTCTACCGTCATCTGTCCTGCTCCTTTCGGTAATATGTAATTTTCAAGGTTCACGCAACTGCTGTTGCTTATGCGATGTATATGCCGCGGGTTCATCCATGAAGTCAATGGGATCATGGAATACCGAGCAGAGCGAGGATATGCCGTGAAATGCCCGTTGACGGAATGGGTGGTTCTGCGGCATCCATTCGATAAAGATACACTGGAGATAAGTTTATTTTTAGATAAGCGACAGCAGGTGCGTGAACTTTGATAATCATATGTACAAAGTGGAGCTGCAGATGAAGGAATCTGAGCAGATCAGATGGATTGGAAAGAGTTGGAAGTGTGCTGACTGCAATGACTTGCTAAAGCCCCTTTGAGGGGTTGAGGGTGGTTGTAATAAAAAAGACGCTATAAATAGCAGTTGTTATTTATAGCGTCTGACAGAGTGCTTTCAGGCACTCTGTTCCTTATGTTGAGAACCAATTATGTTTTCTTTTTGTCCCAATTTTTAGCTTCGTCCCATTCTCGTTTTAGATATATTCTCATGACTTCAGATAATGAATCTATATTATCTTTTAATTCACGGATTTCAGCTTTATAAAAATTTATATTATCAGTTTTCTGTTTTTGGCGAGTATCGCAGTTATCAGTTTCACAAAAAGGTTCCTCGCTATCCCTGCATTTTTTACATCCGTCTAAAATAGTCTGCTCGAATTCAGTAGAACATATATTTTCAAAATATTTTTGGGTGAGTTTATAAATTTGCCTGATTTGATTAACAATCTCTTCATTTTTTCCTGCATTAGTTTCTAGATCGTATATATCAGTCGCCGATGGTTTACCTTCCGGTGGCTTGTCAGGTCCAAAATATAAAACCAGCAAATTACAGTGTTTTTGTACTAATAATAGGCTTTCTTGACATTCTTTTTTAGCAGACTCAACATTCTGCAAATAGCTATAACAAGCGCTGATGAAATCGGCAGTTACTCTTCTGACATTTTGAATCCATTCGATACGGGCGTTCCACACTAGATTGGCGTCTATTTGTGCTTTATTTCTTTCGTCCTCCGCCTTTTGAACCTGATCAGAAATTTTTTCGGTTGACTCGATATTTTTTTCATTTTCTTTTTTGGTAACTCTTATAGAATATATAGCTCCTATAGCCGATATTATAGCTGCTATAGCCGATACGGTGGCTACAGGAGCTTCTATGATGGCATCTAATATTGTTTTGAAGGCATTTATTATTGTTGCTGTTTCCATTGAAAATCGCACTCCTCTTAGAAAATGGTTATTATTAACAATCTTTTGAGTATCGCCACATTTCCCGTTTTACACGTGTTTTTGCTTCGTGATAATATTCTTTGAGGACTTCAAATTCTTCCCTGTTATTTACATGAATGTATATTATACCGTTTTCTGGCCTTTCCAGCATATATCCGGGAAAGTCTTCTTTTATGTACTGGACGATCTGCTCTGCAGCAAAACTCTCTCTGGGCCGCTCGATCCTGTACATTAGTACGGCCAGTCTTTGTGTTTTACCCTTTTCCTTATCGATACCTTCATAATGGAAGTTCATGTTTTTTCCTTTCTAATTTAGTATTGAATCAGCAAACATCTCTAATGACGAAGCGGAGAGATCTTCGCCGGCATGTACATAATTCTGCATCACTGTCTCTACAGAATCTCCCATTATCTCGGCGATCACCTTTATATTGATTCCCTTGCGGATCGATAATGTGGCAAACGTATGTCGTAAACCATAAGGTGTTATTGGCGTTAAGTATTCATTCCCATTGTCATTAATGCGCCGGATCAATTTTGTCAGATGCTTGCAGTATACATCCGGACTGATCAGATTCCCGGTATTTGTTACAAAAAGTGAAGGGTAGCTGTCTTTTTTCGATCTCAAAATATTGCTTGCTTTAATCTGTTCCTGAAATACTGGTATTAATAGTGGGGGAATTGTGAGTGCACGTTGTGCTCCGCAGTTCTTCAGATCAGTCAGCCGATGCTTTTTGTCGATACCATGATTTAATGTCAGGCGTCTTATGGAAAAATCCAAATCGTTGATACTAATTCCGCAGATTTCCCCTGGCCGCATCCCGAAAGAGGAATGGATCAGATACATTCGGTAATAGGAATCCTTTCGTGTAAATGGATGATTCAGAAAATATTTTAGCTGTTCTTCTGACCAGTACTGGTCAGCTTCAATTTTTCTGCGTTTTGGAGCAGGCCGCTGTATATTGCTGTTACAAGGATTTTCTTCGATGATTCCGAGAGGATTGACAGCATATTTCATAATCTGAGACATAAGATTAAATGCCATAGCGATTGTTTTGGGGGCATACTTTTCTGTGAGAATCGTTACCCAGTCCTGAATATCTAGTGCAGTAATCTTACGAATATCTATGTCATCAAATACACTCAGATATATGTTACAATATGAAGCATCTCGTTCAGCGGTAGCAGCCTCTTTCGATACTCGTGTTTTAATCCAAGATTCTCTGACTTCTTTAAAGGGAATTTTAGAACGACGGAACTTAGCATAGGGAGATTTTTGGAGCTCTTTTTTCATTTTGGCCTCTTCTAAGATCGCATCAGATTTTTTTAAAAAGCCTTTCCCCCAGACTGGCGTCTTACTTTTGTCTATTTTATAAGTGGATATCACAGGATAGTAGTAAGTTACATCCTTTCCGTTGATTTTCCGTATTTTTGCCTGTATACTCATGAAAATTCCTCCGTGTACCGAAATCCGGTACATGATAGTATTATGAAATTCTGGTATACATAAAAGGCATATGATATAATAACTTCGTTACCGCCTCCAAATCTGGTGACAGAAAGGAGGTGCTGCATATGGAGTTTATTCTATCCTTTATAGTCTCTGTTATGGCTGGTGTGGTTTGCCATCTCATCAGCAAATGGTTAGACGGAGATGAGTAGTCGGTAACTAGCCTGCGGTTATAACCCTACCGCGAAAAAAAGGGAATAGAAAACCCAGGAGGTGCGAACTCCTGGGTTTTGTTAGTTGCTACATATGGAGCAACTCTATCCTTTATTGCCTACAGGCATTATAGCATATGCAAATAGTGATTTCAATATGCATTTAATGCGAAAACGTGCAAAAACATGTATACCCAGAAAGTCAAGTTGTATTCAATTGGCGTACCGGAATCCGGTACGTCATTTCTTTTTCTTCTTTCTATATTTCTCAAGCTCGATGATTACTGAGCTTTTGGGATATCGGACTCATGTTCATTGGATTTTTTAATCAAATCAATTATCTGTCCCATGATCCAACGACGATCCTTTAATGATAACTCGTTATAATATTCCAACAATTCTTTTTCTTCTGCTTGTAAAATCGTTGCGGTCGGGAAAAATTCAGAGAGTTGCTCTTTACCAAGACGCGAAAAATTATGGTAATAATTTAACAATTTAATATCATCTTGGGATAAGACTTCTTTATCTGAAATAATTGAAAGGGATTCACTATTATCTAATAAATAATCGGTGGATACATGAAATATATGGGCTAATTTAAGCAAGGTCTCCAAATCAGGAGAACGTCGATCTTGTTCATACATTCCAATGGTGCTTTTTGAAATTTTGAGTTTTTGAGCTAAATCCTCTTGTGTATAGTTTTGAGAATGACGTAAATTTCTTATTTTTGCCCCTAACAAGTTCTTGCCCTCCTTTTTATACACATATTAACACACAGTAAGTGTGCTTTCTACAAACAACACAAAATGTGTGAGATATGTTGACATCACACGTTAAGTGTGGTATATTCTAAGTAGAAACACACAAAACGTGTGATGGAAGAGGTGAAATAGAAATGCTGAAGGCTCTAACGGATTTTAGAATATCAAAAAACATGTCAATTCAAATGATGGCAAAAGAAATTGGAGTCTCAAAATCATATTATGAAAAAATTGAGTATGGAGACCGACAACCTAGTTATAATTTTATCACTAAGTTTTTAATAAGATTTCCGGATGCGGATACGGATGAAATTTTTTTTGAGTCAAAGGCACACAAGACGTGTAATGGGGAAAACGGTGTTTTACTATAGTAAAACACAGATACATTAAAAAGTCCTTGACTTTTTAATGTATCTAATAAATACTTTGTCAACCTTACAAAGTGTTATAGAGGAGGTGTAATTGTTAGATATAGGTAAAAACATAAAGCAACGCAGGGAATCACTGTCATGGTCACAAAAAGAACTGGCAGAGCGGGTACATGTAAATAATACGATGATCTGTCAGATCGAGAGAGGCACTAAAATCCCCAATACTATGTTGCTATTAGCTATAGCTAAAGAGTTCCAATGTTCATTGGACGACCTTGTAAAATAAAGCGGATATGGGATGTGAACAAATAAATGAAAATGCCGAGAAAAAAATATGATTTTGAAAGCAGGATGTTGTATGCATTTAGCTGTGGATTAGAAACTGGGCTTAAACTGTCAGGATTAACAGTTGATAAGTGCGAAGATGAAATAAAAGAAAGTAAAAGAACAATTTTGTAAAGAAATGAAATTCACCTATTTGGGTAGAGAAAAATAAGGAGGGAAAGCAGATGACATTAAATGATCTTATGAAAGTTTATACAGGAAATGCATGTATATCTATCGAAGGCTATTGTGAGGAAGAAGAATATGACTATTATTTATTGCCGGATAGTGAAGAGGAAGATTTTTCTGGAAACAATCCGAACGACTATATACCTTCTTGCCTTGCAAAAGAACCGTGGTGGGAAGAGGTGAAGAACAGGCAGATTGAGAACTTTTCCATTATAGGTGGTGGTTTAGAAAGAGCAGAACTTTATGTGTGTTTGAAGGATTGAATGTACCGAATTCCGATACGAAGGAAAGTGTGACAAAATGAGTAGAACTGGGCAAAACGTGTCTCAAAATAAATCGAAATTATGTAATCTGGTAGAATTATATTCCCCTTTTCCGCTTCCCAAAATGATAGATATCGATTACATGGAAACATATAAATGTCGAGGATGCGGAGTCAGATACGAGTCAGAGGAGGGGCAAGTCAAAGCGTTTCTGAGTTTCTGGAATGGGATACCGGTTTTATCAATTGAATGCGAGGAACTGGGGTTTGATAAAGTTTTTCGTCCGGATATAGATATATTAAATTTGTATGGATTGAATGTACCGAAATTCGGTACGGAGGCAGTACATGACAAAGAAGATACCAATAAATGAATATGACGAGGGAAATTGCTGCCCCGTTTGTGGCAGCACAAGAATAACCATTTATGAGCAACGATTATTATATGTAAATGTAAATTTGAAAACAGGAAAACCGTTCATCATGAAAAACGGGAAAATGAAGTCAATGTCAAATAGAGATAAAGCAATTGATTTCGACTGCGCTTCTACAGTAGGTGGGGGTGTTGGAACTATTGTTGTAGAAGATGCGGATGGACCAGTGCCATGTTTACTGAATAATAAGTTGTACCGAAATTCGGTACGTGAGGAATGGATGGATATGAGGACAGTAATTAAGGGTACAAAAACAATATCAGAATATTTACAGACTAAAGCAAGAATGGAACTGATGGCAGATGAAATGGCGGAAAAGCATAAAGCGTCAGTGGATAAGTGGACACATGGAAGTCCTGTGAAAGTTTGGTTTGATTCTTCTGGAAACCTGTGCATTGAGTATTGGGATGGAGAATATTGGCATTATAACGAAGATGGAAAATGGTGGCCATGAAAAGTTAAATAATATGTAGTTCCATGAGATTTAAGTTATTTTCAATTAAGAGGCGGCCTATTTCGTATATAATTCCAATTTCCTTTTGTTCCGGTGAATACAGCAAGCGGTTACATGCGGAATGATAAAACGCGATGCCATTAAAATGTATAGTTTTGTACCAATTTGAAATATCCAGAATATATTCAGGATAATAAATGGCGTTGGTGTCATAAATCCCAGATGTTGAAGAATGAAAGCCATTTCCGATGATTAAAAGGTTTATAGGCATAATGAGTATGCTGGAAAAATGATTCAATTTATCAAAGGAAAAAGGGCGGATGTGAGATCCTATATTACCCAAAGCACAAATTAACCGATCGCTGTTCCAACAAGGTGAAATAACGGGATTTATACTAAGATCAAAAGAAATTGGTCTTTCGGGACGATAAATGTTATAAGAGCAGCTAATGGAGGTATTACATTTACAACAATATAATTCTGGTTTCGTTAATACGGACTCAAAGAAATAGCTATATTCACTGTTCAGCACATGAGAAATAATATTCTCTTGAATATTTAACGATAAAATCCGGATCAGCTTATTAATAGCATTTATACGCGTTAAATTGTCAGGAATCAAAAGGTTGTTAAAAGAGTAAGACATTATTTTTTTGGAAAAGGAAATATAGTTTTTATATCTTATAAGATATTTCTTTTTGTATACCATATCGTAGAAAGTTTGCTTTGCTTTCGTTTTGTAAGAAGTATGTTTCTTCATAGTTATATCCTTTCAGAAAGGGGGATGCTTGTATGTATGGATTAGTAAGTAGCGTAATAATAAATGTGATTTTATTTTCAGTTTTAGTTTTTGTCAATAGGAAAGAAAAAGAAAAACAAGAAAGAATAAAAAAAGTTAAGACTATTTCAGAGAGAATTCTTAATAATCAGATTGCTATATTACGGAAAGGAGAGTATAACACGAACAGTTTAGAACTAGAAATGGCGAAATATATGAAAGATGTCCTTTTAACATGTATGATTACGGGGGATTTAGGAGAACTAGAAAAAAGTCGATTGCATGAAATGGTCCTGGCAGAATATCCTGATATTTTTAATATGCCGGTCGGTCAGCTCCATGAATATGCAGAAGTCATTGGTAACACATATGAAGAGTCGGAGTCGTACCGAAATTCGGCACGAAAACAAAACGATGAAGAAACGATCAGAGCGGTAAGAGAAAATATTAGCAAAGATTTTGCTGCTAATAGGACAGAGCTGAAAACTATGGTTGAGGCATCATATAATACTCAATTTCTTGAAAATGTGATGCGCGATGACTGACAGTATGATGTGTCCATATTGTGGATACCGGGAAGTAATAAAACATTCGGATAATACAATTACCTGTGTCCGATGTCTTAGACGATATGATGTAAAACTCTATAAAGAAAAAGATCACCTATATGAACAGGAAATTTGGTTGCCTGTTAAGGACTATGAAAATCTGTATGAAGTCAGTAATTATATGAGAGTTCGCAGGGTGTCACATTATACGCATGGGCGTCACATATATGGGCGGATACTGACACCATATCTGAAGAAAACAGAAATATATGTATCACTACATAAAAATGGAAAACGTAAGGAACATAATGTCAGATCCCTATATAGACAATCAGTACAGGAAAAGGAAGCAACTAAGAAAATACATTATCAGAACTGAGAAGTGGGAGAGGTGAGAAGATGTATTTGGAAGAACGGATTGACAAGATGGAAGAGACAATCACAGATTTGCAGAAAGAAATTATTAAATTACATCAAAGAAATAGCGATGAGATCTTAACGCCGAAAGAGTTCGCTCATAAGGCGAAATTGAGTGAGAATACAGTGTATTGCTGGATCAGGGAGGGCAAGATCAAAGTTCTTCCGAACCTTGGAACGGCCCTGAGAATACCTATGAGCCAGTTTTACAATGATGAAGAACAGAAGAAAGCAGCAAAAGCGGCTGTATCGCAAAACAAAGCGGAACAATTGCGAAAGGAATTTATGGAGATGGTTAAGAATCGAAAGGTGGAGTGAGATGAAGAAAAATTATCCGTTGGTCATTGTATCCATTATTATGCTGTATTTGGCGGAGTGTGGTGCTGCACTGGTGCTATTGGCAATGTTTAATTGTCCGTTTGATATTACGTTTTCCTGGCAGCATATTTTAGGATTTGGTCTTGTCTTTTTAGGTTTTCAACTGATTAGTTGTCTGCTGCACAAAGAATAGGGGATAGAGTTATGCTGGAAATCCAGGAAAAGGATGTGAAAAATGCATTACTAAATGGAGAGGAAGAGCTGGAGATAATTCACAAGCGGGTTCTTGCTTTATATGATGAGTTGTTAAATACGGCGTCGAAGATACGGTCTATATCATTAAGATCCCCTTGCTTTGGCTCGATCGGGAGTACGGGTGGCGAAAAAAAAGATCTTCTGGAGATTATGATAAAACATGAAAGCCTTATCAGGCAACATGAAATTGAAATACGGGAAGAAATACGAAAACTGACAGAAGATGAAGAAACTATTAACCGCATACGAGTATGTTATCAGGCGCTACGGGGCAAAGAATATACCTATCTTAATTTACTGTATGTTCAGAATAAGCCGTATAAAGAAGTGGAAAAAGAGAGCGGAGTGTCGCACAGAACTTTTGAGAAAATTAGGAAATTAGGTATTAAGAAAATTATAAAGATGTATGCGAGCAATCGTAGTAATCGGGAGATTATTAATAGCCGTGAAGAATTGTGTGGAAAGGAGAATCACGATGAAAGCGATTATCACCAACTCAAGTTAAATAAGAAGATGGCAAAATTATAACCAGAAATGAAAAACATACGCAGAGATGTACCGAAATTTGGTACGAAGGAGGAGAAAAATGAAAACATACGTAATTGGAAACTTAAAAGGTGGGGTAGGAAAAACAACAACAACAGTGAATCTCGCCTATAGCATGGCGTCTCTGGGGAAAAAGATTCTTGTGATTGATGCTGATCCACAGTCGAATACAACCCCGTTTTTTATCAGAACAGATCATGGGAAGTATACAATTCGTGACGTGAATCTGCACCCGGAAGGGATTCGACACATGGTCTATAGAACAAAATATAGGAATATCGATATCATCAAAGGAAGTACAGAGATGAAAGAAGAGGAAGCTGTCAGCGAAAGAATATTTGGAGAAAGTCTTGAAATTATCAGTGATGCTTATGATGTGTGTATTATTGATACGCGGCCAGCTTTTGAAAAGATCACACGAAATGCAATTTATGTTGCGGACATATTGGTTACCCCGGTTCTTCTTGATAAATTCTGTCGGGATAATCTGACACTTGTTGAGGATGCCCTGCACGATTTTGATCATGCTCCACAATGGAAGATTTTTGCCAATAGAGTAGAGAATAAGCGGTCACAGAGAAATACATATGCAGATATGGTAGAAAAGCATACATGGCCCTTTTTAGATACATGTGTCAGCAAAAGTGCTGCAGTCGATAATGCGCTTGAGCTGTATAAACCGATATTAAAGCATCGGAGTAAAAGCATAGTAGCGGCGGACTATCTTGAACTGGCTAAAGAACTTCTTGAGGTGGAGGTGTAAGCTATGGCAAGTATTGACAGCATCTTCAAAAAGGAAATTAAGAAAGCCGAGCCGCGACAGAAAAGGGTTATAAAATGGATACATTATACAAAATTGATTGATAACGAAGATCAGTATTGTAATGAACAAAATGAAGAGGAAATTGAAGCACTGGCAGATCTTATAGAAGCTGATCAGGAAGTGCTGCAGGATCTTCTTGTTAAGAAAGTAGGAACGGATGAATACAAAATCATCGGAGGGCATAAACGCCGCCGTGCCTGTAAGCTGCTTGTTGAGAAGAGAGGCAAAGAGCAGTTTGCTTTTCTCCCGTGCTATGTAATGGATATTTCTGATATACAGGCAGAGTTCCGATTATATTCCAGTAATGGACATCATGAGAAAACAGACTATGAGCGGATGCGGGAATTAGAACGCATGAAGTATCTTGTTGAAAACTATCCGCAAGAATTCCCCCAAGTTCAGGGCGGCCGTATGGTAGAACGCCTGGCAAAATTGACTAACATGAAGAAAACAACTGTTGGGGAATTCCTTACGATATCCAGAAATTTGAGTGAAAAAGGCATGGAAAAGTTTGCCGCCGGTGAACTCAAAAAATCTGCTGCTGTAGAATTATCCAGTATGACGGAAAAAGAGCAAGACGAGTTGATCGACAAAGGCATTACAAAATTAAAGGATATACGAGAGCAGCGGAAACCGGTAAGAGAATGGGATCATGTGCAGGAAGAAAAGAATACTGCTGAACCGGAAGAAAAGGATAATACTGAGCAGGAAGTTGAGGTTGGAACCGACTATCATACGTTGGATGGTAAGAGCCCGATAATACATATGTCGCCGGAAAATCTGAGGACTATCTGTAATGTCCTGTATGACTATGCGCGGATCGTAGCTGAGATGGCAGAGAACAGTACTGGGGATGTGCAAATGTCGTACGCAGATTGTGCAGAGCGGTATAAGAAAATAAGATGCAAAATTGAATCGGCAATCGGGTATAGCACAGAAATGGCAATAGAAAAGTGCCAGTATAAGAAAAAAGGCACACAGGATAAAAAAGGTAAATAACGTTAGACAATAATGGTTATATGAGGAGTGAGAATTATGTCACCTAAATTAAGAAAATCAATCATAAATGCGATAATATTGTTAGTTCTTGTTATTGTGAGTCAATGTCTGACCATATTTCAGTCATATTCATGGTATAAGTGGGTCGACATAACGGTAAATATAGCGCTCATCATAATGCTTTTACGCATTATGGGTAATTGGTTTTCTGATAATAAAAAATAGATGTTTTGTTGGCAAATAATAATCGTCCTGCGGGATCCGGCAGGGGAAACTCCGGATCGCCGTGGCTGCAAAGGCACAGGACGGTCTGCATGTCGATAAGACATGCACGTATGTTTTTCAGGTGTAGGCAGAGATTTCTCCCTCTGCCGCACCATGAAGAAATATACAACATATCGATAGCGTACCGGAATTCGGTACATATAAGGAGGGAATGCTATGAATAAAGCAATTTTGGTAGGGCGTTTGACAAGGGATCCGGAAGTCAGATATTCACAGGGGGAGAATGCGACAGCGATTGCAAGATATACTGTTGCCGTCGATCGCAGATTCAAGAGAGAGGGAGAGCCGACTGCTGATTTTATTCCATGTGTTGTGTTCGGACGTTCCGCAGAGTTTGCAGAGAAATATTTCCGTCAGGGTATGCGGATTTCTGTTTCCGGCCGTATCCAGACTGGAAGCTATATAAATAAAGACGGGGCAAAGGTATACACAACCGAAGTAATCGTGGAAGAGCAGGAGTTCGCAGAAAGCAGATCTGAACAAAACAGCAGAGGCGGTATGCAGAATCAGGCAGATCAGGGGGACGGATTTATGAATATCCCTGATGGAATTGATGAGGAATTACCATTTAATTGATAATGGAGGATGTGTATTGAAGAAAAGATTAATTATATTTTTCGAATGGATGATTGATGTCGCGTTTATCGTTTGTATGGAATTAGTACAATTATGCTCGGTATTTATCTGTTTACAATCATACGGATCAGATAGATTTAACGAATTGGAGTTGTATGTAACAATTGTAATAAATATAGGTGTGATTCTTTTTATCAGGCATACCGCTATAAAAGGTATGCCCAGTAAATGGATAAACAAATTAAAGCTAAAGGGATAAAAAGAGTGCGTGCAACCCCGTTAATCTGCACCTTTAAATATTTTGAAGCCTTTGTTGGCAGATACAGCATTTGTATCAATTGAAGAATTGCGATAAAGGAAAAGAAACATGTCACGAGAATAGCATATGGAATTAGGCTTTGCAAAAGGGAGCTTTCATTGTTATATATTAGTGCTATATCAGAAAAAGCACTAGAGTCCCAAAACCAACTTATAGATATGGAACTAAATAACAGGATGATATATGTAACGAAATAAAGCCGTTTTTTTGGAGATAAAATTATATAATGGAAAATCGCAAAAACAGACACTCCTATTAAAAAAAATAAGCACTTTTCTGCAAAATGATATACGCTTAACAAAAATTTGTTAAAAAAATGGGTGATAGCTGTTGGTATTATCCAATTAGTTTTTATGAATTCAGGAGGAGTTTTAATAGTAAAAAACTCAATGAAAGTTATAACAACAGCAATTACCAGGCTGATAATTGAAATTATCTGAAGGATTGTTTTTCTGTTTTCATACTTGATTTCAATGGATTTAGTAGATTCATACTGTGCTTGGGGAGAATGCGGAAGTTCTTCAGGAACAGAAACCTGTAACTTCCTTTTGTGAAATCGGTCTAATAATTCCAGTAAAGCAAGAAGAGCACCAGGTGCGGCAAAAAGTATATCAATTATTTCTATCATTACTAAAAACCTCGTTTATATTTTTATCAGCATAACACGATTGGAGAGAAAATTCTATAGTAATGCTGAAAAATAGCCTGTAGGTAATACATAAGGAGAATGTTATGAAACCGTTTCAGTATTATTATGGATCAGATGCAGAGAACTTTAATTTTTTTCGTCTGCCTAAAAAACTGATCCGTGATAAAAAATTCCGCAGCTTGTCCAGCGATGCTAAGATACTTTATGGGATTCTTTTGGATCGTATGACATTATCAGGCAAGAATGGATGGTTGGACGAGAAAAACAGAATATACATAATCTTTACGATACAAGATATTGCGGAAGAAATGTATTGCAGTCAGAGAAAAGCAATTCAATTAATGAATGAATTGGACGGAATAGGGCTGATCGAACGCAAGCGGCGTGGCATGGGCAGGCCCAATATTATCTATGTGAAGAATTTTAATACTGCAGATAAGCATCCGGAAATTGAAAAAACGATAGGTGCAAAAAACAATAAAGAAAAGGATGGGGGAAGTGCAGCATATCAAGAAGTGCAGGAACATGCATATCAAGAAGTGCAGGAATGTGCACATCAAGAAGTGCAGGAACGTGCACATCAAGGAGTGCAGAAACGTGCATATCAACAGGTGCAGAAATGTGCACCACAGAACGATACTGATATGAACGATACTAAGTATATATATAATAATCTATCTATCCATCCATCCGAATATACTACAGAGGGATGGATGGACAGAGAATTGGTGAAACATATTCTCGAAACAAAGCTGGGATATAAGCGAATGACACATGATAGTCCGGATGACGAGGCGCAAATTCGGGAAATCATAGATCTACTTGCGGATGTATGCTGCTATACAGATGATTCGCTGTTGATCAACGGGAATAGTGTTCCGATTCGGAATATCCGTCAGAGGTTTATGAGCTTGAATTCAGAGCATTTACGCTATGTATTAGACAAGCTGAAACAGAATACCGCAAAAGTGAAAAATATCCGAAGCTATCTGCTGACATGTCTGTATAATGCGCCTGTGACAATGCAGTCTTATTACCAATCGGAAGTGCAACATGATATGACTAATAGTGAGGTTATATAAGTTCCTTAAGAATATCTCTGCCAGGAAGCCGGACCATTGATTTTTGATGCGGTAAGAAAGGTGTTGAAAGAAATGCTAAGTAACACTATTGCAAATGGACGCTTAGTTAAGGACCCTGTTCTCAGACAGAAATCGAAAAAAGGGAGAATCATAAAATGGGCTTACTACCGAATCGCGATCGGGCAGGACGAAAGTGATAGAACGGATTTCCTAAATTGTGTTGCATTTGGCAGACAGGCAGAATTTGTAAGACAATATATGAAACAGGGAACGGAGGTTCTGGTTGTTGGGCGATTACGAAATTATGAATATACAGATGATGTTGGAAATCAAATTCCGGCGCTTCAGTTACTTGTTAAGGTGCAGGGAGTGTGTGGGAAATGGATTGAAGGTTCAGATGCAGCGCCGGAAAGAGTATTTTCACACGCACAGGATTTCCCGATGATCGCTCCCGGGGATCTGGATGCATTGGAAAAAAGTCTAAATATTATGAAATAGAGACACAGCTTTTACAAATATACTCATATATAGCGTATAATAATACTCAAAAAAGGAGTATTTGATATATGACAAACAGGAACCGAAAACAAGAGATAAAATCAGCGAAAAAGAAAGGATTATTAGGAAGCGTGAGTGTAGAAACGGCATCATTAATTATATCTTTATTAGCATTAATATCTTCGATAATATCAATAATGGTATCCGCCATCTATTCTAATAAAGAATATGAATATAAGTTGGATCCTGAAATTACCGCAACAACTGAGATTGGAATACAAATTGAGCAACAGGACTCAAACAGGACGGCAAGGGCAAGATCAGAAGGGATAGAAGTTACAATTCTGCAGAAGAACAATCTGCAGGCAGCATATCTAATCGATCCCGATTATGAAGTGGAAAAGTTAGAGATTAATGAGGCGGAGGACATTCTGGAGACAAGGATGAAAGAAAAGATTCAAATGGGAATACCAGATTTATCAGTTGGTGGTGTGGATTATCAATATACATATTTGTTATTAAAGGGTTTAGACGGGACATGTGAATTGTATTTGATTTATGCGAGATCAGAAGAGGGGATATTTACATTCAATGGAGTTTCAGAAGTAGAGGTTTTGGGACTTGCAGAGGCTCATGCTAATGAAGAAACATATGAGGGAGAAAGAGAGATGGCAAAGCAATATAAGGAAATTTTAGAGGGCTGCAGGGAGTATATGTTTTCGATATAATTTATAATTTAAAATGGATAAGAATGTGCATCAGAAGAGGGGGTTTGATGTGGGAATAGAGAGTAAACTGACATATATGTATCCAAAGTAACCCAAAGTAACCTAAAGTAACCCAAAGTAACCTAAAGTAACCCAAAGTAACCTAAAGTAACCTAGACGAACCTGTTCAGATATGCTACGCTATAATTGCAGAAGTATAGATGAAGCAGTTTAAGGAAAATGCATGTACCGAATTTCGGTACGTGAAAATTTCTTGATTAAAGAAAGGATTGTGGTGTTTTTCGGAGCAGGTTCATGAGAATGAGAGGTGTGCTTATGAAAGAGAAAACAGAGAAAATCAAAGAATGGATCAAAAAAAATAAAAAACGGACTATTGGTATTGCTGTAGCCGTGGTTCTCCTTATCGGTGCGCTCGGTATTGGGATAGCAGGAGTAAACGGATTTGGCAGTAATGCAGCGCAGCCGGATAAGACTGCGGCATCGGTGAAAGATAAATCTGCTAATCAGAAAAAAACTGGTAAGGATGCTGAAAAAAATACTGATGCAGAGAAAGATCAATCAAAAGAAACAAAGAATCAGGCGGATAAGGAAAAAGCTGCTGATGCAGAGGAAAGCAAGGAAAGCACATCTTCAAAGACTGAGCAGACAACTGCTAAATCTGGATCGTCAAATGAAAGTGCAGGCAGCGCCGATACAAAATCTGCTTCATCAAATACAAGTAACAGTTCTGCAAGTAGCAGCAATAACTCCTCAAGCAGTAGCAGTAACTCTTCGAAAGCTACGCACACACATAATTACAATATTCCTGTATACGGTTCGAAGCAGGTATATGTAGTTGATAAGGCAGCATGGACAGAGACTGTTGAAGAACCGATATATAGCACAAAAGAAGTGGCAATATGTAATACCTGTGGAACTGATATAAGCGGACACGCAGGAGCACATCTCGATGAAACAATGCATGACGGTTATCATTCAGAAGTACAAACTGTTCAAACAGGAACTGATACATATACAATCAATCATCCGGAAGAGGGGCATTACGAAACAGAATCGTATGTATCCGGATATAAATGCAGTTGTGGAGCTACAAAATAGCATTTAAAACAACATAATACGACAGAAGAACTACTGGTCAATAAGAGGCCGGTAGTTTTTTTGTACCTAAATTTAAAGCGTACCGAAATTCGGTACGCTAAAGGAGATAATATGAGAAGAAATAAAGCACCGCCTAAAGGCTAGGCTAAGAAAAAAGCAGGATAAGAAACATGAGGAATGTACCGGAATTCGGTACGTAGAAGGGAGAAGAAAAATGATTAAGAAATTCAAACGGCTTTGTGCTGGTCTGCTGTCCTGTATATTGATTCTGTCATCAATGACAGTGTATGCAGCGGAGGAAGCGACGGCAGATACAATGGAAGAGTATACACTAACTGTAAAAACTGAAAATGGAAACGCAACCGTGACAGGGGATGGAGTGACGCAGACGGGGGAAAATACTTATACTGTCCTGTCAGGATCATCAGTTACGGCAAAAACAGATCCGGCAGAGGGATATGAAACCGAAGCGATAAAGCTGAATGGTGTGGACGTCAGCTATTCAGATAATACAGCATCATTTGAAATGCCCTCACAGGATTCATCTCTGGATATAATGTTTTCAGAAATTCCAGAGCCGGAAAATCAGGAGACAGTAGAGACAGAGGAAGAATCAGGCGAAGAAGCATCTAATCCAGAGAAAGAAGAATCTCTCCTCATAGAAACGGGAGAGAACCCAGATGCAGATACTAATGAAAGTGTATCTGATGAAGAAGAAAAGGATGAAATAGTCGGGGAATCTTCAACTGGAACGAATGTTGAATCGATTGATTCAGGGCAGACAGATGATGAAGCAGTAGAGGAAAAAGAGGAATCTGCAACTACAGAAAGCGTGGCTGAGGAAGAGGATGAAGAACAGTATGACATTACATTTCGTGTACATGGTAATGGTAATGTAAAACTCGAATATCAGGATCAGGAGCCTGTTACTGTAGGTGGAGACGAGAGTACGACTCTTAGTCTGGATGTGGATACATACATCCGTGTAACTGCGGAATCAGAAGAAGAAACAAATATATCAATGGCGGTTACAAACGGAGCGGGAATAGAACTTGAACCCACGATAACAGAAAGATCAACTTCTTATACACGTGAAATCACTGTAACAGAAATTGATAAAGTCGTAGATATTTCATTTTCCGATACATTAGTGAATACACTTCTTGCTCCGAGACTGTTGGCAGCCTCAGCAAGAGGCACTGAACAGCAACCCGAAGTAGGAGATCGTTTTACTGGTGATTTGACAGTAGTTTCTGTGGATGGTGGTGATGGACATACTGTACATGGTGTTACGATACGTGCAACATCTGGCATCTTACAGGGGGAAGGATCATTCACGGTCGATTGTGCACAGCACAGTGCTGCTGCGCCCACATCAGGAATGGGATATAGCTATACATATACGATTACATCAGTAGATGAATCTACTGGCCGGGTGACGGGATCGTTATATGCCATATCTCATACACAGCCATCGGATGGGGTGACTACAGATGGTAATGGAAATTTGATCGGCTATCAGGCGCTTTCTGGTACGTTGTCAATTACAAGAGAATATAACGGTAGTTTAAATCTTCTGAAGACATCGGCTAACACGGAAATCACATCGGGAAATAGTAATTATAGCCTTTCTGGTGCGGTATATGGCGTATACACAGATAGATCTTGTACAGACAGAGTAGCGACACTTACTACAACAGCATCAGGATCATCAAACACTGCTGATATTACAGCAGGTCAGTATTATGTGAAAGAAATTACAGCTCCGAGAGGCTACGCATTGGATACAACTGTTTATTCAGTAACTGTCACGGCAGGACAGACAGCAACGGTAAATGTCAGTGATGTGCCTCAATCCGATCCGGTATCTATTTTATTGGGAAAGGTAGATGCGGAAACAACTGCTAATATGCCACAGGGGAGCGCATCTTTAGAGGGAGCCGAATTTACAATTAACTATTATAGCGGATTCTACAGTTCGGTGCCATCTGTTCAGCCAACACGTTCTTGGGTTATGAGAACAGATGAAAGGGGATTTACCAGACTTGGAGAGTCATACAAAGTATCTGGTGATGATTTTTATTATATGTCAACAGGTGATATTACTTTACCTCTTGGTACAATCACTATTCAGGAAACGAAAGCACCTGATGGATATTTACTGAATGATGAAATTTATATAAGGCAGATTACATCTGCAGGAACAGCTGAAAGAGTTAATACATATAATGAGCCGACTATCCCGGAAGATATTATCCGTGGAGATCTTGAACTTGTGAAATTCGGAGAGCCTGAGGATGCAGAGGAAGATCAGATGATTCCGCTCGAAGGGATTGTTTTTGAAATTACCTCTAAAACAACGGGAGAAACAGTTGAGATCACAACAGACAGTCATGGCTTTGCATCTACAGAACAGCTTGGGATTTCAGACCGCGGTAATCTTGTATATGACACATATGTAGTACATGAAAAGAACACACCGGCAGGATATGAACCGGTCGATGACTTTGAGGTTACGATATCGGAAGAAGGACAGACATTATATTACATCCTTGAGGATAAGCAGATATTATCACCTGTGCAGCTTGTGAAAGTGGACAGTACAACTGGTCAGACAATCCCTATTGCAGATACAGAGTTCCAGCTGCTCGATGCAGATAAGAACCCGATCAGCATGACAACATATTATCCGAGTGAAGAAGTGCATGAGACATTTAAAACAGACGAAACTGGATCATTCACGCTTCCGGAGAAGCTACCGGCAGGAGTTTATTATTTTCGTGAGCTGAATGCACCGGCGGGATACCTGTTGAATGGGGAAGATCTGCAGTTTGAAATCACCGAAGGATACGACTGGGATGAACCGCTCGTAGTGACATTTGCAGATGCTCCCGCGATGGGGCAGATCCAGATTACGAAGACCGACTCCGATGCAGGATATCCTCTTGCAGGAACTGAATTTACGGTAACTGCAGCAGAGGACATTGTAACTCCGGATGGAACTGTCCGGGCAACTGCAGGTGAAGCAGTAGATACGATCACGACAGGCTATGATGGTATCGGTCAGTCAAAAGAATTATTCCTTGGGAAATATACAGTTACAGAGTCAAAACAGCCGTCAGGATATGTACTGTCTGATCAGAGCTGGGATGTAGAGCTTACCTATCAGGATCAGCTCACGGAAATTGTGACAGAAAGTCTTGAGGTGCAAAATAGTCCGACGAAAGTAACAATTGAAAAAATTCAGGCAGGAACGGACAAGCATCTTGCTGGAGTGCAGTTTGTAGTCTGGAATAAGGCAATGGCTGATGACGAGATCGATCCGGGATTTGCGGTAAAAGAAACATATACGACAGATGAAAATGGAATGATCAGTCTTGAGCGTCTGCAGCCAGGAACATACTGTGTACAGGAAACAGCGACGATTGCTGGGTATATCCTCAATGATGCAGTATATGAATTTACAGTATCAGATGATGGACGGATCAACGGACAGGATTCGTATACCTTGACTGTCGAAAACGAGAAAGAGAGAAACCCGCAACTGCACACGACCGCGATCGATCTTGAGAGCGGAACGCATGAAGCAATTGCAAAAGAGGATATTACAATCCGGGATTATGTTGACTATACAGATGTAGAGCCGGGCACATATACGATGGTCGGCATCCTGATGGATCAAAGTACAGGGGAGCCGCTGCTTGTCAATGGTGAGCAGGTGACGACGGAGAAAGAAGTCCAGATTTCAGACGAGAATGGTACACTCACGATGGACTTTACATTTGATGCATCCGAGCTGAATGGAACCTCAACGGTTGTTTTCGAATACCTGTATCCGGGAGAACGTGATAATCATGACGACACCCCATACGCATCCCATGAAGATATTAATGACAAGGATCAGACGGTATCTTTTAAGGTTGGTACATTGACGCCTTATCTGCCAAACCAGAGCGGATCGGGAGTGGGTATGACTGCACCGCAGACAGGCGATAATACAACGCTTTATTATGTACTTGGCATGATGTGTATTGCATCGGGTGTTGGAATAGTAACTTATGTAATCAGAAAAAGGAAAAAGGTGAATGAGGATGAAAAGTAAGCTGAAAAAAGTGCTGGTCTTTTCGTTGATACTGACTTTTGTTCTCCCGCTGCAGGTATCTGCAGCGGGAGAACCGCTGATCAGGGAAAAGACGATCATAGCAGCAAGTGAGGCTGAGTATAAGGAATTAGCTGAATCAGAGTTTGATCAGAAGATACGTGAGAATGGAAAAGAGTATACCCTTGATCACATTGATTATGAAATTGTAAATACTCAGTATCTCGATGCAAAAGAAAAGGTAATTGATGTTACAGGAGATCCGGAACAGACGCTTACAGAGGATGGAATCGAGTATACACTCTTAGAAGCAGATAAGCAGGAGCAAGAAGAAACGGAACCGCAGGTAGTGACAGCATATGACGATTACGACCATCCTATATCTGAAGAAGACGTTCCCGGAACAAAAGATGTTACAGCAACCAATAATATGACAGGAGAAGAAGAGACAGTAACCTGTAGCCTGACAGGGATTGAACCTGCAGGGATAACTACGGTTGACACTGTGATGACGATTACTTTCAGTGATTATGATGCGGCATATTACAGTTGGAATGGAATCTATATTGCACGGAATGACCAGACGCCGCCGCTTGCCGGATATGAAGATGAACTGCTTGCGTATTGCAACGCAGAAGCCGGAAGTGAGATCACCGGTTATTACTGGGCGGGAGATCCTTATACATCCAACGGTGTGCTTTGCAGGGATGCGGCGGCTAATGTCAGGCAGAACGTACAGATGTACCGTGCAAATTATCAGGGAGAGATCGCCGCTCCAGAACAGGATCCGGTCTATACGGCAACATATACAGCGCCTGATCCAGATGGGGCTGTACAGCTCACAGTTCAGGCAACAGCAGAATATGTACAGGACGCAACGCCTATATTTAACTATGTTATCACAGCTGTTATCATTATTTTGATTCTTGCACTGCTATTCCTGTTAGTATATCTGTTTATTAAACACAGGCATAATAAGGAACAGAAAGAAACTGGGGTGTAATGTATGGAAAAAAAGAGCCCGGAAGAAATGTTACATGAATTGAACCGGATATACCGTGAGCGGGAAGAACAATATCGGAAATGGAATCTGGATCATGAGGAGAAGAGTAAGAAATTAGACGAAAAACTTGCTGCATTAAGTACTGGGCGCAAAGAAATCAGCGACAGGGAGAGAAAGCTAAAAGCTGAAAAAGACGAACTAGACAAACGGGAAAAAGAATTAAATGCCCGTGAGATGGAGTTTTCCCAGCTTTATGCGGACCTTGAAAAAGCACGAAGTGAAGTGCTGCAGCTAAAAAAAGATGCGGAAGATTATAAATTTGATTGTGCGATGCAGGAGGAGTCTTTAGAAGATCGAGAACGAGATCTCTCACAATACATTTTGCGATCCGAACACGAGAAAATAGTAGATGATATGCGGCAAACGATAGATGCTCTCCGCGAAGAAAGGATACATCTGCTGAAAAACAGTCTTGGAATGCAGGAAGTTACGGAACACGCTGATGTAAAAGGTGAAGAATACAGGATGACAGCATCTCTTCTGAAACAGTATCTTGAACACAGTAGCGAAAGCGGAAAAGTAGAAATAACCAGAACTGATGATATAGAAGAATTAAAATTTGAGAGGAACGGGATCATGTACTCGTTCCTCTTTTCAGTGCCGCCCGCATTCAAGATAGTGACCGAATCTATATCTCAGGAACAGAGGGCTGAGATTGGTCAGAAATATCCTGAAATACAGGTGACGACAAAAGACGATCGAGTGATCCTGATAGGATATTTTACAGAAGACATCACTGCGGACATTCTGGCAGAGAGAGTGTTCGCCATAGGCAAGTGTCTGACGAATATGGAGGAAAGAATATGAGGAAAAGTAATTGGAAAATTAAAGTGTTAATATTTGCAGGATTTATATTAGGGGTTATAGCGGCTATTGCTGTAGCTGTTATACTGCCGGAACAATATGATATATATAGGGGGCTGCTCGCTTTTGGAGCACTTGCGGCAGTATCTTCAGCAGTTGTTTTTATCGGTGTAAAAGTTTTTCGGATTGGGGAGGACTAACAATGAAAAAGAAATTACTATACATGAGCGGGCTTTCGTTATTACTTATAGCAGCATACTCAATTCCTGTATTTGCCGCACCGGGGGATGGGACAGAAATTATATCATCGGGATTCGATGTAATATACACAATAATAGCCGCAATTATATCATCACTTGGTTCGATATATCTTCTATGGGGGGTTTTTGAATGGACGCAATCGCTTAACACACAGGACGGAGCGGCGCAGTCTATGGCATTTAAACGTATTGCTTCGGGACTAGTGGCTATCATTGCCCCACAGCTGATCCCTATCATCCAGAACAGCATAGGATAGAGCAGGAGGTGCTGCATATGGATTGGCTTACTGACTTTCTTAGTGGTCTGTTTTATGGGCCCTTCTATGCACTGGCTTATGCAGTCTGGAATTGGAGTATGGGAATCTGTACAGGAATCATGGGGACAACACCAGAAAATTTTAATCCAACAGCATGGAATTATGTGTGTGATACACTTTATCCGTGGGCGACTGGGATTGCGGTGTTGTTGATGAATTTATTCTTTATTATTGGTTTCTGCCGTGCAGTAAGCAACTTCAAAGAAAATATAACGCTTGAATTATGCGTGGAATCCATGATCCGGCTGGTTGTTCTAAATGTATTGCTGCAGAAAGGTATTGATCTGATCACAACCATCTTTGATATAGCAGCTGTAATGTCTACAGATGTAATGCGTATGGAGCAATTGTCTTTCTTTACTTCTGATGCTGATATGGGAGCACACCTTTTCTGGTGGATGTTTGGCATGCTGTATTTTCTTGTTATACTTGTATGCAGTATTATGATCGTTCTTACATTGTATGGTCGTTATATCAAGCTGTATGTGCTTGTTGTATTCTTTCCGTTTGCTATGACACCTTTAGCGGCAGGACGCGGTGTGGATGCGACAACATATGCCTGGATCAAGACTTTTTTGTCTAATGTGATGGAGATTGTAGTAATAGCACTGGTCATGTCAATAGCAAGCATGCTGATATCGGGTTTTTCATCAGTAGAGACTCCTGTTTTGGAATACTTTGATGGGGCAGCTCAAGCCTTGAATTCATTAATTTCTGTGGTGCTTATGACATCAGCTGTGAAAGGGACGTCAGCACTATTAAATAAGTCATTCGGACTGTAGGACTAATGAAAGGAGAAAAATGAAAATAGAAATAAACAAAGATTTTGAAGAAAAGTATAAGAGCACCTATAAAGGTTTGACGGTGAGCGAAGGGATAACTGCATTCCTCGCTCTTTCCGTAGCCGGATTCATAGCATGGGCAGGCTGGTACTTTTTGAAGATTCCTGTCAACATATCGATCTATATCGGAATGCCCTGCATGATACTGATTGTTATAGCTGGATTTTATAAGTATCAGGGCGCTGGGATGCTCAGTATGGGAAAGGAACTGCTGTACCTTCTAAAAACTCAGAAACTCTCATTTGAGGCAGAAGAATATAAGGATACCGACAGGATATTTACAATGAAAAGGAGTGTGAACAGAAAACATGGCGGTGTTTAATGGAAATAGAGCATTTATGGAAAAAAAGGCGATGACACAACCGTTTGTGAAATTTCCAAAAAATGTAAGACAGGCATTGAACATAGACCGTATATACAAGTCTGGGATTTTTAAGCTTGAGACAAAGAAAAAACAGACAATGTATGACAGGTGTTATCTATTTGAGGATATTAATTACATCAACAAAAATAAAGAAGAACAAAAAAACTTTCTGTTAGATCTGATGCTGTGGATGAATTCAATAAATGTAAATTATAAAATTACACTTGCAAATGAATATCAGAGTATGGAAGCGTTTTTAAAGTCTATCAGGAAAGAGAAGAATGCCGATACATATCATGAGATTACGACAGGGATTCATCAATGGCAGGATGAAAATATAGATGATATGAACCCGAGTGTCACGACGATGAGGTATCTGACCGTAACATGTACTGCAGACAGCGAAGAAAATGCGAAAGTGTATCTGAATGCTTTAGAGAATACGATAGTGGATGCGTTTTTAAGCTGGGGAAGCCGAATTGTTAAATTGAGTGGAGAGGAACGGCTGAAGGCCCTATATACGATAATACAGCCCGGGAAATCAGATCAGGATTATATTGTGCCTGATGGGATGAGCGACTGGAAGAATGATATCATGCCGAAAAGCATACGCCAGCGCAGAAATTATATGGTATTTGGTGATGATACATATGTATCTGTGTTATTTGGATGGAAATATAAGCGGTCACTTGATTCGGATACATTCATCCGCAATCTTTCTAATCTGTCATATCCATCATTTATGACAATGGATCTTGCGCCGGTTGAAGCAGAGGTTGTCAATGATAAGCTGGTTGCGGCACTGATCAATAATGATCGGGAAATAGCGGATGAATTAAATCAGAGACAGAATGCAGGGATACCGGCGATACGTCCTTCCTACACAAAAGAATCGAAAAAACAAGAGATAGAAAATTATATCGATCAGGTTGATGAAAATGACGAAAAGGGATTTTTTATGAACTTGCTCTTTGTACTGACTGCAAATGATGAGAATACTCTGGGACAGCGTGTAAGTGAGTTGGAAGCCCTCGGGCGTAAGGAAGGGGTTATAATCGAAACTTGTGATTTTAAACAGCTTAAGGCATGGAATACAGCGCTGCCGATCGGTGGACGGTATGTAGACTATATGCGCTTTTTCCTGACGTCTTCGCTTGTTGCATTTCAGCCTTATCATGCGCAGGATGTGATTGAATCAGGAGGGCAGATGTATGGGATCAATCGTACAACACATCGGTTTATCATTGGTGACCGAAAAAGACTTCCAAATCCGCATGGAATCATCATTGGATTTTCCGGAACTGGAAAATCTATGTATATTAAGTTGACAGAGCTTTCACAGACACTTGTTGGGACGGATGATGATATTATGATCATCGATCCGCAGAATGAATTTGAAGGTATCTGTCGTCAGTATCACGGAGCCTATTTTGATCTCACACCGAAAAGCGGAATGTATCTGAACGGATTTGAAGTATCAGAAGAGGTTTTTCATGCAGCCCCAGATGTACAGCAGAGATTTGTTGCTGCACAGACGGAATATGCGAAAAGTATTTGCGCTGCCGCTATGAAGAATATTACAGTTACACAGGAGCATGATTCAGTGATTAGCCGATGCACAGAGAGAGTATTTGCAAAAACATTTGTCCAGAAAAAAATAAAACAGCAACCCACCCTGGTTATGCTGCGAGATGAGATACGTCAGGAGCTGCGCCAGACGTCAAACCAGCATGATGAGGATATCATCAGAGCAATCTATAACTGCCTCGAGGAATATACAGAAGGAAGCTGTGATATGCTTGCACGACCGTCAACAATTAAGATCAACAGCCGACTGATCGGATTTGGGATGGCAAATGTCCCGGAAAATAACTGGGAAGCAGTCATGGTAACGATACTCCATTATTTATCGATGCGTATGGATTACAATAAGAAACTGCAAAAGGCAACTCACCTGATCGTTGATGAGGCACAGATCGTATCATCAAAACCGGGATCGGCAGATCAGCTTAATAATGCGGTTATTACCTTTCGTAAATTCGGAGGCATTGTGACTATGGCGATGCAGAACGTGACGGCGGCCTTATCTAATCCAAAACTGGTTGAGCTGTTCCAGAACTGCTCGTATAAATGTTTTTTTGATCAGGGAGGTGTGGATGCGCAGAGCTTAGCGGCGATACAGGATTTGACAGCAAAGGAATATCAGGCATTAGGGACAGGCAGAGTAGGCGAAGGCGTTATCGTATGGAATAAAAAAGTGCTGCTGTTTAACGCGCGAATCAGTGAAAAGAATGTTCTATATGAAACATTTAACACAAACTTCCATGAAAAAGCAAAAAGGGCCAATAAGAAAAATACAGAAAAGGCCAGAGAAAATACGAAAAAGGAAGCTGTGAGAAGTGCAGAGGAGCAGGAAAAATATGATACAGTGCTACAGCTTGCACATATGGTTTCGGTAACGCCTGCTGATGTCAGCCAGATACTTGGCATGGATCAGGAGGCAGCGCATGCTCTGCTCAAAAAAATGGCGGATGAAAATCTCCTTGTACAAATTGGAGCGGATGACGAGAAAAAGTATGGAAAGGCCGGATGATCATGAAAATAAATGAAGCCGGGAAAATGACACTGAATCTTACCGAAACAACAATTGAAACTGCAAAGCAGACTGTAATGTTTGCACGTGAGAATCTCGACACATTGAACATGAAAAATGAGCAGGCATCAGAGAAAGAGCAAAATGAAAATGACAAAAAGTCTGTGGATCCGGGAACTTTTTTAAGCAGGAAAGAAAAAAGAATATATGACCGTCTGTCGGATAAAAAAAAGAAGCAATACATTAAAGCGGCAATAAAAAAGCGTGATGCAAAATTATACGCAGGAATAGGAAAAAAAGGAAACATTACTGTAGCAGTGACAGGGAATCAGACCGTGAAGACAGGTGCGAAAACCGCCGGCCAATATGGTATAAAGGCAGCTTCGGCAGGAACGAAAGCTGCTGCGGGCGCTGCAACTGCCGGTGTTGCTGTAGGGGTAGGAGTAGCAGCGAAAACAGGGAAGAAAACAGCAGAAGTATTTAAAGGAGCTGTGGAAGCTCAGTCAATTGCAGCAGAACAAAAAATAGGAGAACTGCGGCAGAAATTAGAAGAAAAAAGAGCTGAAAACAAAAAGAACAGCGGGACAGGGGCTGGAATTTCATACGCGGCTATAACAGTGGCACTTCCGATCCTCGGTTTTGTACAAATGGCCGTATCTGTTGCCTTTGGGTTTTTTGGTGTTTTGATTGCAATTTGTGCAATCCTGGTAGCTGTTATGATACCAATACTTGGAGCTGCTGTAATTCTAATCTCCATCCTCATGCAAAATAATGGTATATACGGCGGTGAGCGGATTGTAGAAGTCGCTCTTACGCAGGAAGATAATACAGATGGAACTCCGTATTGGGAATACACAATGGGAACTGGTTTTGTTGATGGACATTATACTCCGTGGTGTGCCTGCTTCGTAAGTTGGTGCGCGAATGAATGCGGATATATTGATGACAATATCTTCCCAAAATCCGGATCCGTAGCAACATACAGACGCTATTATAGAGAAAAAGATTTATTGCATGAAGAAGAGGGGTATATTCCTAAAACCGGAGACTTGATATTGTTTGGAAGTGATTCACACATCGGGATCGTGCAGTATGTTGAAGATGAACGTGTAGTAACAATAGAAGGCAATACTACAGATGCTGTACATACAAGAAGTTACAGTCTTGATAATCCTCGTATTACGGGATATTGTACACCAGAATATCCGGGCGGAGAATCAATCGAAATACCGGAAGGGATGGGAATATATCATACCTATATGGGATGGCATACGATCACCAGTAGGACAAGCCTGCAATATCAGTTAAGAGAAGAAAGCGGTGAAATTTACGATGAAGAAGGATTTGCAAAAATTGATGGACGATATGTAATTGCATGTACCACTACATTTGGAAATGTCGGAGATTATATTGACTTCTATCGAGAAGATGGTGAAGTAATCCATGCAGTGATCGGTGATATTAAAAATCAGAATGATCCTGGCTGTAATGAATATGGACACGACAACGGACGCTGTGTGGTTGAGTATGTTGTGTCACGCAGTTGGTATCCATCTCATGCTAATCCGGGGACTGCGGGCTGTCATCCTGAATGGAATTCTCGTGTAATAAAAGCAGTAAATCTTGGTACAAATTATTTTGATTAAATGTGCGTCCGTGACGTACAGCGGAAACGGAGCTGAAGGATAGATGAATTTGAAACGAGTTCTGATAACAGCAGGGGTAGTCTTTGTTTTTGTTGGACTGATATTTTTTATAATAAGAATTACAGAACAAAGACAATCCACAGATAAAGACAGTAAAACTGAGCAGGAACAAATAAAAAGTGAAACGGAAGAAAATGAAAAAAGATTTCCAAAAGAAAAGGAAAAAACTGCAATAAAGTTTGCTGGGTTTGAGCATGTTGGTCAATATATGGGGGAAGATGAATTGCTGGACATAGAAAATAAAATCCAGGAATTTATATCGGCTGAAGATGCATACGACGAGGTGACATTGATCACTTGTCTGGATGCGATTGAAACAGAAAATAAAGTTGAGTTTTACTGTACGTTTGACATACCAGACGAGATTATACTGTATGGAGATTATGACAAGAACAGCGGAAAATTATTACAATGGACAGAAGAAATAGCTGAGTCAGATGCAGAACAAAAATGGGCAGAGAAAAAATCCAAACAGATAGATACACAAGACTGGCCTGAGGAAGAAAAACTCCCTCAGGAATGGGATTATGTAGAGGAAGATGTGGGGCAGTCAGAGAACAGTGAGGGTATAGTAGAAAGGGGGAGCACAGAGTGAAACCGATGAAAAAAATTGATTATGAATACCAACTTTTTTTCTTGGACTGCATGAGTCAAAGTAAAGCAGGAATATATGCGAGATGCGAAGAAATCCATATAAAACGAGAAATAAAATCATCTTTCGACCGGATCCTGAGCGGTAATAAAAAATTGGAAGATCAACTCAGTAATGTAGATAATGTTTTAGAGGAGGTGTATCGTTATGTAAAAGACAGTGGAATAGAAAAAGTCCCAATCGACACACTTGTAAAACGATGGATAAACGAGATGTGATATGATATAATCCAGAGCAGGAATGGCTATGAACAGGAGGCAGTATATGAGGTATGAATCTGTTGCGGAAGAATGGAAAAATAAAAAAATAAAAGACGCAAAAGATTTGGAAATTGCTCTGTCAAATTTTCAAATTTTATTTGCATATAACTCAAATAAAATAGAAAATCCGGCGACAACTTATCACGATACACGTGAAATTTTTGAGAATGGAAGAGTCAAAAATTATAGTGGAGATTTAAGGACGCTCTTTGAAATCCAAAATCAGAAAGACTGTCAAAAGTTCTTGATGGATAAGATCGTTGCGAAAGAACCGATCAGTGAAGAACTGATAAAAGAAATTCACAGACGATTGATGCGCGGCTGCTATGATCAGACCAGATATGATAAAGGAGAACGGCCGGGAAGTTATAAGATCCATGACTATGTTGTTGGAGATGATGTTGGGATCCTTCCGGAAGATGTACCGAATGAAATTCAGGAATTATGTGAACAGGTCAACGGATATTCTGGAGAAGATATTTTGACCGTAGCAGCATATTTCCATCTGAGTTTTGAGTCGATCCATCCTTTTGCAGATGGTAATGGACGTGTCGGCAGGACACTGCTAAATTATTATTTAATGACGCATGATTATCCTCCGACGATCATCTATGATGATGATAAGCCGACATATTATCTCGCGCTGACTGTCTTTGATAAAACAGGAAAGATTGACGGGTTCATTGAGTTTTTGAAAGAAGAAACGGAAAAGACGTGGACAAAAAAAAGAGAGATTCCCCGGCTGGATGCGATACAAGAAGTGAAGAACCAAAAGGTGAAAAAGTCTTTGGATACCAGCCCTAAAATTTAGAATGAATTGAGATGACAGACTTCAGAACGCAGTGTTCTGGGTCTGTTTTTGTATGCGGATTTGCGCAGTGGAGAGCGGTGTATTTGTATGTATAAGGGGTTTCAGGGGATTTCCCATGACAAGATGCGTCAAGTTAAACTTGATGCGTATCTTGCCAAATCCCT